>ENA-UOOH01002377-UOOH01002377.1-fermentation-metagenome-genome-assembly--contig:-NODE-2377-length-16308-cov-5.054328_pt1 | contig 16308 bp, 17 predicted proteins | sample MGYA00245778_ERZ724025 | MGnify/ENA primary metagenome ERZ724025 (study PRJEB28704, sample SAMN03018313) | fermentation metagenome | biome: anthropogenic terrestrial biome; feature: soil; material... | reverse complement strand
CGGACGGTAGCCGAGGGGGGGCGGTCGACTCACGCACGCCCACCGAAGGGACACGTTGGATTGAAGGCTCGACCAGGATCCGCACGGCGCTCGGCTCGCCCGGGCCGGCGAGGACAAGCTTGTAACAGCCGCATGTCATCCGATCGCACGGGCGCCTCCCAGGCCGTGATCGAGCCCCCGGGGCGGTCTCGGCCCTTCTCGTCGGCGTTTGGGTCGAGGCGTGAAGCCGAAGCCGCTCGAGGGCTCTTCGCGTGAGGGACAGGCCGGCCGCGCGCGGGGTCGGTGATGCGCCACGACGAGCGGTGGCTGCGCGGACGTCCGCCCGAGCGAGCCTGCGAGCCCCGCGCGCGGGTATGATCCAATTCCAAGCCTGTTGCGTGCTCACGAGCTCGCCCCGGAGGACAGCATGGCCCGTCAGCGCAAGCGGATCGGCCCCTATCAACTGATCGAGGAGGTCGGTACCGGCGGAATGGGCGTCGTCTGGCGCGCGGTGCACACCGTCCTGCAGCGCGAGGTCGCCATCAAGGAGCTGGTCGGTAGCAGCGCCCAGGACAAGGAATCGCTCGAGCGCTTCCGCCGCGAGGGGATGGCCCTGGCCCAACTTCGCCACGAGAGCGTCGTCGGCATCCACGATCTCTTCCCGTCCTCGACCCGGCTCTACATGGTGCTCGAATACGTCGACGGGCCCACCTTGGCCTCGCTGCTCAAGGAGGCGCCCCTGCCGTGGGACGTCGTCGCGACGATAGGCGCGCGGGTCGCCGCAGCGCTCGAGCACGCGCACCACCACAAGCTGATTCACCGAGACGTCAAGCCGGCCAACGTGATGCTGTCGAAGGCGGGCGAGGTGAAGCTCACCGACTTCGGCATCGCACGCGACCAAATCCTCGGCGACCTGACCAAGACCGGCTACGCGGTCGGCACGCCGAGCTACATGCCACCCGAGGTGCTCACCGGAGAGCGGGCCGATGCGCGCAGCGACATCTACTCGCTCGGGGTCACGCTCTACGAGTGCGCCAGCGGCCGCAATCCCTTCGCCGAGCACGACTCGAGCAAGATCTTCGGCGCCATCCTGGCCAGCAAGTTCCCGCGGCTCGGCAAGGTGAAGAGGGGCCTGCCCCGGCGCTTTCGGGCCATCGTCGAGCGCTGCATGCGCGCCGACGCGCGCAAGCGTTACGCCACGGCGGCCGATCTGAGGCGCGACTTCGAGCGACTGCTCGCCGACAGCGGGGCGCGCGCCAATCACCGCCAGCGCCTCGTGGGATTTCTTCGCTCGCGAGGGCGGCTCTCCGAGACCGAGGCGCTCACCTGTCTCAACGCGGCCGAGCTGCTTCAGACCGTCTCGGCCGAGCTCGTAGCGCCAGCAAGCCCGTTCGCGCGCGCGGCCGCCTCGCTCGCCGCTGCGCTGGTGGGCGGAGGCGCGGGTTGGTGGCTCGCGCAGCGCCCGGATCTGTGGGAGCGGCTGTTGCCATAGTCGACAGCCCGGGCTTCGCCTGGAACCTAAGCGACCGGTCGCAGGTAGGTAGGTGCGCTTGAATTCCATCTCCACCCAGGCCTGCGTCGCCTCGTTGAGCTGGTCGAGGGAGAGGTCCTTCTGCCGCTCGAGCATCGACATCAGGCGCCCCTCGACCAGGGCCCAGAAGCGCTCCTGCTTGCCGTTCTGGTAGGGCGAGTAGGGCAGCGTCGCCTCATGAATCACGCTGGAGTCGAGCAGCCCCGCCTCGGTCTCGCCGGCGGTCATCGCCGAGCCGTTGTCGGTCATGAGCGCCCGCGGAAGGCCACGTTTGGCGAAGGCCTGGCACAACCCGTGGACGAGGTTCTCGGCGGTCTCGGACAGGTACCGCTGCTGGTGACAGCACAGGCGCGAGCGGTCGTCGAGGATCCCGAGCAGACGCGGGGTGATGTACTCGCCGCCCGCGGTGAGCACCGGCCGCGAACAGGAGTGGAAGTCCAGGTGCCACAACGCGTTGGGCTGTTCGACCTCACAACTGCGCACCTCACGGCTCTCGAACCGCTCCTCGGCGCGCTGCACCCCGGGGCGGTTGGGATCGCCGCGCCGCGGCTGAAGCACCATCCCGCGCGCTTTCATCTAGCGGCGCACGGTCGCGTAGTGGGGCACCTCGCCCAGCTCGCGGTCGGCCTCGGCGGCTGCGCACAGGTTGTCGTCGTGCAGTTGGTAGCTCCAACGCCGGTGCGCGAGGTACTGGGCGTTGCAGCGCGCGCTGCGACGCCGGGCTCATCGCCTACGCCCAAATCCTCGCGCCGCTTGCACCTGCGACCGGGCTTTCTTCTGCCTCATCGCTCGTTCCAGCCCGACGTTATCCAAGCGGCCGTTCGCAGCTATCTGTCCGCTCCTGGCTCGGCCTACGACGAGGTTGCGACCGAGGACGGGTGCTCGTCGCGCTCGCTGTGGCGCTGGATTGGATGGCTCGCTCCCTCGAGATGCCGGCGAAACGCGGCCGAGACGCGGGCCGTCCCCTCGTCGCGACCGCTCGCTGCCGACCAGATGCGCGTCCGCGGTCGCTCCGCTCCACCGTCTCGGGCGCCGTTGCCCCTTCTGCAAGCAACCCGGCGAACTCAGCGAGCCCACTGAGCTACTTGCCGATGCAGAAGCGCGAAAAGATTTCGTCGAGCAGGGCATCGTCGACGCCTTTGCCGACGATGCGATCGAGCGCGCTCTGGGCATCGCGAAGGTCGTACGCGCACAGCTCGAGCGGCGCTTCCGTCGCGTTTCGGGCCGCGTCTCCCAGGCGCAGCTCGGCCTCTTCGAGCAGCTCGGCGTGGCGCCGGTTGGTAATCACCACCTCCGCGCTCGCTCCGCCGGAATCGCCGCGAATCCGCCCGGCAATCTCGGACCGGAGCGCTGCGAGGCCCTCCCCACTGCGAGCGCTGACCCGCGGTCCGCACGCCGCTCCGGAGGTCTCGAGGTCGCACTTGTTCACCACCTGCAACACGCTGCCTGGCAACTCGGGCGCTTCGACCGGAGAGCTCGCGTCGACGATCCACAGACAGAGCGCACCACGTGCGATCTCGGCTCGCGCCCGCTCGATACCGATCCGCTCGACCCTTCCTGCGCCTTCGCGAATCCCCGCGGTGTCGACAAGAGTGCAGGGGATGCCTTCGATCTCGATCCGCGCCTCGATGGCGTCGCGGGTGGTCCCGGGCTGCTCGTCCACGATGGCCCGCTCCTCGCCGAGCAGCGCGTTGAAGAGCGAGCTCTTGCCGGCGTTCGGCGCACCGGCAAGGACGATGCGCACCCCTTCGCGAACCGCCCGCCCATAGCGGTGCGTCGCCCGCAGCTTGCGGCAAGCCTCGGCGAGCGCCGTCGCGCGCTGCGAGAGCTCGGGCGGTCCGTCACCGACGTCCTCGGGGAAGTCGAGGTGGGCCTCGACCTCGGCCCGGAGGCTGAGCGCCTCGCGTGCGAGCGTCTCGACCGCTCGTCCGACCGCGCCAAAGAGCTGCGCGCGCGCGGCCGCAAGGCTCGCTTCGGTCTCGGCCACTACGAGGTCGGCGAGCGCCTCGGCCCGCTCGAGCGTCAACCGCCCGTTGAGCACCGCCCGCCTCGAGAACTCGCCCGGCTCGGCCGCCCGCGCCCCGGCGGCCTGGACCGCCTCGAGCAACGCCTCGACCTGGAGCAAGCCGCCGTGAGCCTGGAGCTCGACCACCTCCTCGCCGGTGAACGAAGCGGGCGCGGCGAAGTAGAGGACTATCGCCTCGTCAAGCCTCAGGCCGCTTGTCGGGTGATGCACGGCGGCGAGCACCGCCTGGCGCGGCGCGAGCGGCTGCGGAAGACGGCAGAGCCGGCGCGCGCAGGCAAGCGCGGTCGGCCCCGAGATGCGCACGATGGCGACCCCCGCGGGAGCCGCCCCTGTCGCCAGCGCGGCGATGGTCTCCTGTCTCGCTCCGGGAGCCACGCCTCGTGATTCCAGGCAGGGCGCCTAGGGCGCCCCGCGCTCCTTGCCGCGGACGGCCTTGAGGACGCGCTCCTTGTTCTGCTCGATGTAGAGGTCGACCTGGCCGTCGTCGAGCTCGAAGTCTCGCAGCACGCCCTGATAGACGAACTGGAAGGCCGGGGCCTCATCGTCGTTGGCCAGCTTGAAGGAGAGCTTCAAGACGGCCGCGGCGAACAGCGGATCCTTCTTCCTCTTCGGTTCGGGCATCGATTCACTTCCCCGCCGCTCCGGCCAACCCGCTGGGCGCCGGACCATGCTTGACCTTGAACTTCCTCTGCAACCACTTCTGCTGGGCGATGGAGAGCAGGTTGTTCGTGAAGATGTAGAGCGTCAGGCCCGCCGGCAGGTTGAGCATGATGAAGGTGAAGAAGATGGGCATGAAGTAAAGCATGACCTTCGCCTGCGTCGGGTCGCCCATCTGCGGCTGCATCTTCTGGGTGATGAACATCGTCACCCCCATCGCCAGCGGAAGGATGAAGAACGGGTCGGGCCGGGTCAGGTCCAAGATCCACGGCGAGAGCAGCGGCTCGCGATAGAGCTCGAACGAGTTCTGCAGGGTCGTGTAGAGCGCAAACCAGACCGGCATCTGCACGAGGAGCGGAAGGCATCCGCCGAACGGGTTGACCTTGTTCTCCTGGAACAGGCGCATCCGCTCGAGGTTGAGCTTCTCCTTGTCGTTCTCGTACTTCTTGGCCAGCTCGTTCATCTGCGGCTGCAAGCGCCGCATCGCCTCCATGCTCTCCATCTGCTTGTGGCTCAGCGGGTAGAGCAGCAGCTTGACGACCACCGTCAGCAGGATGATGGCCAGGCCCCAGTTGCTCACCAGGCCCTGGAAGCTCTTCATCACCCAGAGCAGCGGCCGGCAGATGGCCGCCCACCAGCCGAAGTTGATGGCCTCGTCGAGCCGCGGGTCGAGCGCTGAGACCGACGCCCCAGCGCTCAGCTCCTTGTCGAGCGACACCAGGCCGGCTCCTGTCGCCGCCGCCGTGGAGACCTTCTCCAGGACACCGAGCGACTTCGGGCCGAGGTAGAAGCCGAGATCGCGGCTGACCGTCTGGCCTGGGGCCACGGTGCCCAGGTCGAGCTCGAGCCGCGCGAGGAACTCGCCATCGGGGTTGGTCGCCAACGCCGCGCTGGTGCCCTCGCCCGAGCTCGGGAAGAGCGCTCCGAGGAAGTAGCGCTGGTCGAAGCCGACGAAGGAGACCGGCTCCTCGTCGAAGCTCTCCGACTTCTTCTTGTCGCCAAGGCCCAGCCGCTCGACCGACTTGCCGACCCGCGCGACGACCTCGGACTGCTCGGGCGGAGGAGCGAAGAAGCTGCCCTTCTCGACGTGCTTCGGGTCGAGCCAGGCCGGGTAGACGACCGCGAGCTTGAGCTTCTTGGGCTCGCCGCTGCGGTTGGTCACACTGTAGCGGGCCCGCAGGTCATAGCCCTTGGGGTTGACCTCGAAGCTCTTCTCGACGCCGAGCTGCCCGTTGCCGCCGGTGAAGACGACGCCCTTGTCGGTCTTGACCGCGTCGTAGGTGGCGTCGAGCCCGAGCGACAGCTCGCCGCTGATCTCGCTGGCGCCGGGGACCGGCTGGCCGTCGCGCACTCGGGCGAGATCGACCGGCTCTTCCTTCTTGTCCTTGCCTTTGGGGCGCTGCTCGAACTTGTAGCCGGGCATCGAGTCGGCGCCCCTGACGATGGCCTTGCTCAGGCCGCCGCCCTGGTTGGTGAACTCGAGCTCCTGGGCCGGGGTGGACCACTGGATGCGCTGCTCGGGCCGCTTCACCGGCGCCGCGGGGGCTTCGGCAGGCGGCTGCGCGCTCTTCTCCGAGGCGACCGCGGCGTCGGTCGCCTTCACCGCGGCGTCGACCACCTGCGCGAGGCCTGCTTCGGCGGCCGCTGGCCTCTTCGGCGGCGGGGAGAAGAACTGCATCCAGAGGAACATCACGGCCGTGGACAGCACGATCGTCAACAAGAGCCGCTTCTGCTGGTCCATGGTCGGAAGGATCCTCCTGGGGGACTAAAGGACTGCTGAGGGTGGTCGCGGCAAAAAAGCCGTTTAGGGAACGCGGTCGACGCCGCCCTCACAGAACGGGTGGCAGCGCGACAGGCGCCGCACGGTCAACCAGCTCCCGCGAAGCGCGCCGTGTCGGCGCAGCGCCTCGACCGCATAAGCCGAGCAGCTCGGGTAGAAGCGGCAAGCCGGCGGCAGCAGGGGACTTATCAGTCGCTGGTAGAGGCGCACGAGCGCGATGAGTAGGTGCTTCATCGGACGCCCTTCTCAACCGCCGGCCCAGGCCCGCTTCTTCCTTGAGCCCTGCGTTTGGCCTGTTCGGCGGCAGCCTCGAAGTCGCGGCCAAGCCCTTGCAGGCTCGAAGCGGCCGCGCCGGAGCGAGCGATAAGCACCGCGTCGACCGACGGGGGCAGCAGCGCGCGCCGCTTGCGGAAGATCTCGCGAAACCAGCGCTTGATCTTCGAGCGGACGACCGAGTTGCCCACCTTGCTGCTGACCGTGACCCCGAGCCGCCGGTGGCCCAGGTTGTTGGGCAACACCAGCAGAACCAGGGCGCCGACAGCATAACGCTGCCCGCGCTCCTGGACCTTTTGGAACTGGCTGCGATGCCGCAGCCGGTGCGAGGCCGGTAGGGTCTGCCCGCTCGCCTCGCCCCTGGCCGTCGGCCCCCCTCGCGTGGCGTTCACGCTCAGGCGGGCGGACTACTTCTTGGGCGCGGAAACGACTAGGCGCTTGCGGCCCTTGGCCCGGCGCCGCCTGAGGATGGCGCGGCCGGCGGCGGTCGAGTTGCGCTTGCGGAAACCGTGGTTGCGGTTCCTCTTGATTTTGCTTGGCTGATAGGTCGGCTTGCGCTTGGCCACGGCTTGGCTCCTTCGCGGCGGCAGGTGATCCCACTCCCGCTCACTTGCCTCAAGTGGCAGGGGGTGTGCGTTTCCAACCCACAGTTTAGGTCGGAAAAGCGACGCAATAGAACAGCGCATCGGTGATTTGTCAAGTAACTTGGCCCCCTTCGGCTCGTCCGCTTTTGCGGCCGCCAGAGTCGAGCATGAAACACTCGGGCCCCGGACCGTGAAACATCAAGCCCTTCGGGCGGCTGGGAGTTTGTCGTTGAAGCGACAAGAGCTTTCTTGCTAGCTAGCCGACCTCTCGCCAATCCCCGGGGTGGTCTTCGTGTTCTCGAATGCGCGCTCGCTCATGCCCACGCTCGACGATCAACAGGTCAAGCAAGCCTTCCGCCGGGTGCTAGGCGGGCCGCGCCTGTCGGCCGAGTACGTTCAGCGCTGGGTCGGCCGGATCCGCTGCGACGGGCTGGGCCCCGAGGGCCAGCTCCTGCTGGCGATCGGCGACAAGTTCTACCGCGACTTCATCACCGACCATTTTCTCCGAGACATCCTGGCGGGGATGTACGAGGAGCTGTCGGTCGAGCTCGCCGTCGGATGGGTTATCGACGAGAGCTTGAAGACCGAGGCGCCGCTGCCCGATCAGCCCCCGCCCCGCTTCGCGCACCCGGCGGCGCCGGTCGCCCCGGTGGCCGCGCCGGGCGCGGCGAACGGCGCCGCCCAGAGCACCGGCTACCGACTCGACGAGCGCTACACCTTCGACACCTTCGTCTCCGCGCCCTCCAACCAGCTCGCCTGCGCGGGCGCCATCGCCCTCGCCGAAAAGCCGGGCTCGACCTTCAACCCGCTGTTCATCTACGGGGGAACGGGGCTGGGCAAGACGCACCTGCTGCACGCGATAGGCAACCGACTGCTACAGCTCGACCCCTCGCGGCGGATCATCTACCTGTCGAGCGAGCAGTTTCTCAACGAGTACATCCTCTTCGTGCGCGAGAACCGCATGCCCGAATTTCGTCGCAAGTATCGCGACGAGTGCGACTGCCTGCTCATCGACGACATCCAGTTTCTCGGCTCGAAGGAGAGCACCCAGGACGAGTTCTTCCACACCTTCAACGCGCTCTACTCGCTGGGCAAGCCGGTCGCCATCACCTCCGACGCCATCCCCGCCGAGATCCCGGGCATCGCCGACCGCCTGCGCACCCGCTTCGCCTCGGGCCTGACGGCCGACATCCAGGAGCCGGACTACGAGACCCGGGTCGCCATCCTCAAGAAGAAGGCCGAGGGGCTGGGCTTCTTGCTGCCCGACCCGGTCGCCCACTACATCGCCAGCGTCGTGCAGAAGAACGTCCGCGAGCTGCAGATGGCGCTCAACCGCGTCTTCGCGCACCACTCGCTCACCGGCCAGCCGCTGACCGTGGACCTGGCGGCCCACATCCTCAAGAACGTGCTGCCCGCCTCCCGGCCTCTGGATATCGACGAGGTCCAGAAGGAGGTCGCGAAGTACTACAACGTCTCGCTCGACGATCTGAGGGGACCGCGCCGGCAGAAGCAGCTCGTGCGCGCCCGCCAAGTTGCGATCTATCTGTCGCGAAGGCTGACCGAGAACTCCTTCCCGGAGATCGGCGCCAAGTTCAAGCGCGACCACTCCACCGCCATCTCTTCCTGCGAAAAAATCGAGAAGGAGATGGGCTCGGACCTTCAGCTCAAGAAGGAGCTCGACGAGCTGGTCAACCGGCTGGCACGCTGAGCCACAGCGAGGGGTTCCGAGCCAGAAGACCAACACATCCGATCGCCCCTCCCAGACCCGCGCAACCAAGTCAGCGGCGAGCACGCTGTCTCTGCGGGCCGTTCGGGAGGGAAGGGGGCGAGCCAACGGTGAGCGGGCCGAGCCCAAACCTTCTGACCTACCGTGAGCTGCTCCCACAAAACGCGCACGGTGCCGCCGAGACACCGGCGGTAGCGATGGACGGTGGGAAGTGACGGACGGCGGAGATCCAGCTTCGCCAACGGGTCGGCGGCCCGAGCTCGCGGTGAGCCGGTGCGCCCTCTTCTCCATTCACAAACAACCAGCCGGCCTGAGGACCGCGCGAGCGTGCGGTCGGCTAACGCCCTTGATCTTCCCGGACTTTTTCGGCCATCACCGCGGCCTTTCCAGCCGGCAAGCGCTCCAAAAGTCGGGCTGTGGACAAGTCCTGGAAAAACCGTTGGCTACTCTGTGTGTCCTGGTCGGAGTATCTGTTGACCGGCCCGACACCCGACTACTACACAGGCAACCACCGGCTCGTACCCAACAGCCTGGGGACGGGGATGGCGACTGATTCCGCACACTTCAGTACGTTGTCCACATCTCCACAGGGCCTACCTACTGCTTCTAGATCCTGATAGAAAGATCCTTCTCTCTTCCTTCCGCAGGGGAGCGCCTCCATGGAATTTCGCATTGCCGCTGAGGAACTGGCCAAGGCCCTTCACCGGGCGCAGGGCATCGCCGAGCGCAAGACCACCATTCCCATCCTCGCCAACGTCCTCATCCAGGCGAAGAAGAGCGGGGTCAGCCTGACCGCGTTCGACCTGGACATCGGACTGGTGAGCGAGCACCCGGCCGAGGTGCTGCGCGAGGGCGCGATTACCTTGGCCTCCAAGCACCTCTTCGACATCGTCAAGGCGCTGCCCGAATCGCAGGTCACCGTCCAGCTCACCGGCGGCACGACCGTCGAGATCTCCTGCGGCAACGCCCGCTTCAAGCTGCTCGGCATGCCGGCCGAGGAGTACCCGGCGCTTCCGAAGGAGGAGAAGGCGAGCCTGACGCGAATCGATGGGCGGGTGCTGCTCGAGATGATCGAGAAGACGAGCTTCGCCATCTCCACCGACGAGACGCGCTACATCCTCAACGGCCTCTACTTCGAGAGCCCGGAGCCCGGCGCGGTCCGGGTGGTGGCGACCGACGGCCATCGGCTCTCGCTGGTCGCCCGCTCGATGGAAGGCAGCGAGCTGAAGCTCAAGCACGGGGTCATCATCCCGCGCAAAGGTCTGTTCGAGCTGCGCCGCCTGATTGACGAGGCGCCCGACGCCGAGTGCTTCCTGGGCTTCACCGACACCTCGGCCATCTTCAAGAAGAGCGGCCTGTCGATGATCATGCGGCTCATCGACGGACAGTTTCCCGACTACCAGGAGGTCATTCCTCAGGAGAACAAGGGAGCTCTCACCCTGCCGCGCCAGCGACTGCTGGCCACCCTGAAGCGAATCAGCCTGCTGTCGGAGGCGAAGTCGAACGCGATCAAGATCGAGCTGACCGAGAACCAGCTCCGGGTCTCGAGCCAGAACCCGGACCTCGGCGAGGCGCACGAGGACTTGCCGGTCGAGTACAGCGGCGGCAAGGTCGAGGTCGGCTTCAACGCCCGCTACCTCGTCGACGTGCTCAGCGTCGTGGGCGAGGACGACGTCAGCTTCGAGATCGTCGACGACCAGAGCCCCGGCGTGGTTCGGCCGGCGACCGATCGCGGCTACACCGCGGTGATCATGCCGATGCGCATCTGAGCAACCGGGCGCACGAGGCTGTCAAGGCTGGGGCGTAGGGGGCTGCGCCCCTTCTTCTTTTTCGGGCAAGGGCGCCGGCTCGAGGTTGACCTCGGTGAGGACAACCGGAGGACGCTCGAGCGTGTGGTGCAGCGTGCAGTGGCGCGCCGCCCGCTGTGCCGCGGCGAGCCGTGACTCGGGCAACTGGGGCCAATGGATCTGCATGTCGATGCGCCCGATGCGAAAGGGCGGCTCGACGTAGTCCCATTTCACCCGCACGGCCAGCGAGTCGGTGGGGGCGTCGATCTGCTCGGCGTAGGCGATGAGAGCCGAGGCGGTGCAAAGCGCGAGCGAGTTGGCGAACATCTGCATCGCCGAGTAGTGCGCGTGCACGCCGGGGGCGACCTCGACCTCGAAGCCGGGCGAGTCGAGCTCGAAGAGCGTCAGGTCCGTCGCGCCGTTCAAGAGGATCCTCATGTCAGGAGGATGCGAGTGGCTACGGCCTCGGGCAATGGATACCCCCGCGCCTCTGCTCGATTCCTGAGTTGGGAGTGAGAAGCCAAGCCCGAGCCGTCGACTCTCGACTGCCGCCTCGATCATCCGGTCCCAGCGCAGCTCGTCCCTCCTCCTAGGGTTCTTCGCGAGCGCGATCACCACGTCGGCCATCTTCGGTGACGACCCACCAAACGCAGCCCTCGCCGAGCGACGACAGGTCGAAGTCGGGAGCCGAGTTCATGAAGTCGATGGCCTACGGAACCCCGCCGCGGATCGCCCACTCGATCGTGTTCATGTCGTAGCCGAGCGCCCGGCACAGCTTACGCGACAGTCCGGAGAGCTCGTCGACCTGCTCGCGCGCGAGCGGCGGCATCGACTCGTCGGCGCACACGTAGCGGTCGTAGTGCCAGCGCCGCGGGTCCCACAACGCCGGCAAGACCTCCTCCCTTCCCACGACGATGCAGCGCACGTACTGCGTCCAGGCGATCTCTTCCTGGAGCGGCATCGTCTCGCAGCCGCTGCGGTCGTAGGCTCCGAAGAGCTCCTCCAGCGAGCTCACCCGGTGCACGTCGCCCCAGCCGCCGCAGCAGTGCGGCTTGAGGTACATCGGGAAGCCCAGCTCGTCGGCGATGCGCTGCCAGTCGATGGGCAAGGCGAGGTTGGTGAGCGACTCGCTCGTCACGCCCTCGCCCCACGAGTGCGACGGCAGGACGAAGGTGCGCGGCACGTGGATGCCGAGCCGCTCGGCGAGCGCGGCGTCGAAGAACTTGTCGTCGGCGATGCGCCAGAACGGATTGTTGACCACCCGCGTGCCGGAGAGCGCCGCGAGCTTGAGCACCGGCTGGTAGCAGGCCACGTCGTGGGGAGATGCGGTCGACGAACACGTCGTAGTCGGGCGCCCGGTCGTGGCGGGTCGCGTCGATCTTCGCTTAGCTCGCTTCGACCCCGGCCTTCCTCGCGTTCACCTCGGCGATGAGGGCTTCGGGGAAGGTGCGCTCGCGCCCCACCAGCAGGCCCACGCGCAGCGTCATCGTCTCCTCCGTCGAATCACCAGCCGAGCCGCTGGCCGAGGTAGTGGTCGAGCATCCGGTGCCAGCTCCACCACTCGTGCGGAATGTCGCGGCCCCACAGGTCCAGATTGTGCGGGATGCCCTTCGACCACAGCAGGGTCGAGAATCGCTGCGAGGCGCCCGGCACCTCCCAGTCGCCCTGCCCGGAGACCAGGTGGATCTGCGAGTGGTTGCGCAGGGTCTCGAGCTGAGCGTGGTCGGTCATGTTGGCGACGAACCACATCGGGTTGTTGAAATAGACGTTCTCGTCGCTGTAGCCGTGCAGCAGCCACGACAGGTCGTAGAAGCCGCTCATGCCGACGAGGCAGTCGAACAGATCGGGCCGGCGGAAGAAGAGGTTGGCCGCGTGGAACGCGCCGAAGCTCGCCCCGGCGACGCCGATGCGCGCGCTCTCGTCCTTCACGCAGTCGCGAATGTGCGGGACGAGCTCCTCTTCGATGTACGCCGAGAAGGCCGCCTGCCGCGCCGACTTCTCCGGGTAGCTCACCCAGGAGTTCATCCAAGCGTGGTTGTTGATGCTGTCGACCGAGAAGATGCGCACCCGCCCGGCCTCGAGGTGGTGGCGCACCGCGTCGATGAGGCCGTAGCGCTCGTACTCGAGGTGGTCGGCCTGCGCGGTCGGCAAGAGCAGCAGCGGATGGCCCCAGTGACCGTACTGGACCAGGGGCATGTACATGTTGAGCCGCGGGCTGTGCCACCCGTGGATTTCGCGCCTGAAGAGATCCATGTGCCTCTCGAATCGACTTGCCGAAGAGGCGAAGGAAGATAGCAGATCAAAGAATCGGAAGCGTCGCCGGGGCGGTCGCCCAGCGGCTGCGGGCGCGCCGCGCGGCCCGGCGGTAGACCTCGACGTAGCGCTCGGCCGATTTGCGCCAGCTAAAGTCCTGGCTCATGCCGTTGCGCATCAGGCGCCTCCAGAGCTCGCGGTCCCGGTGACAGCGGGCGGCCCAGCGCACCGTGTCGCGCAGCGCGGTCGGCTCGGCGGCGTCGAACGAGAACCCGGTGGCGTGGTCGGCGTTGGAGCCGTCGTAGCCGACCACCGTGTCAGCCAGGCCGCCGACGCGGCGGACGATGGGCGGGGTGCCGTAGGCGAGCGAGTAGAGCTGGTTGAGGCCGCACGGCTCGAAGAGCGAGGGCATCAGGAAGGCGTCGGCGCCTGCTTCGATGAGGTGCGCGAGCGGGTCGTCGAAGCCGAGGTGCGCCCAGAACTTCCCCTTCGACTCGCGCGCGTGGAGGCGAAACCGCTCCTCGATGTGCGCGTCGCCCGAGCCGAGGAGCACGAAGCGGATGCCGTCGGCGAGCAGCTCGTCGAGCACCGGCAGCAACAGCTCGTAGCCTTTCTGAACCGTCAGCCGGCCGATCATCCCCACGACCAGGCCCGGCCGGTCGGCGTCCATGCCCGCCATGGTGAGAAGTGTCCGGCGGTCCTCGAGCTTGCCGTCGAGGTCGTCGGCCGAGTAGCGGAGCGGGATGCGGGGGTCGGTGGCCGGGTTCCACACCTCGGTGTCGATGCCGTTGACGATGCCGGCCAGCTCGCCGACGCGGTGGCGCAGGATGGGGCCGAGGCCGAAGCCGCCCTCGGGCGTGGTGATCTCCCAGGCGAAGGTCGGCGAGACGGTCGTCACCTCGGTCGCCGTCAGCAGGCCGGCCTTGAGCAGGTTGAGCGCGCCGTTCCACATCAGCGCCGGGAGCCGCAGCGCCGGGAGGCCGAGGTAGTCGAAGTCCTCCGGGCCGAAGACGCCCTGGTAGGCGAGGTTGTGGATGGTCAGCACCGTCACCGTGTCCGAGAAGCCCGGGTAGCGCCCGCGGTCCCAGGCGAGCGCCATCGGCGCGAGCGCGGTGTGCCAGTCGTGGACGTGCAGCACGTCGGGGACCTTGCCGAGCCGCTGCATCCCCTCGAGCGCTCCGCGCACCAGGCAGGCAAAGCGCACCAGCCCGTCGTCGCGGCCGTCTGGCGCGAGGCCGTAGAGGTGGGTGCGGTTGAAGAAGCGGTCCGCCTCGACCAAGCGCACCGGCACCTCGCCTCCCGGCAGCGAGGCGCGCCACAGCGTCACCGGCTCGCGCAACCCGCCGAGGCCGACCTCGAACGCCTCGCTCTCGCGCTGGGCGGCGAGGCCCCGACGCCGCAGCTCCGCGCGCGCCTGCCGGTAGAACGGCATCCAGACGCACACCTCGTGGCCGAGCCGCGCCTGTGCGACTGGCAGGCTTCCGACCACGTCGCCAAGGCCGCCCGCCTTCGCGAACGGGGATGCCTCGGCGGATAGGTGCGCGATCCTCATGTGGATGGGCCAGCGTTTCGCCTGGCTCCTTGTTCGTCAAGCTGCGAATCCCCTCTCCTGGGGGGCAGACGGGCACTTGGGGGAACGCGCCAGCGGTGGAAGGCTGCCGGTTGTCGCGACTTCCGCCGGGTCGGAAATGAGCAATCGACCGGGTCAAGAGGCGGAGCGGGCCCCCGCGTCTGGGGACTAATTTAGTAGGCGAGAGGCCGGTCACCTGCCGATCGGGAACCAATTTAGTAGGCGAGAGGCCGGTCACCCGCCGATCGCGAACAACTTAGTAGGCGAGAGGCCGGTCACCCGCCGATCGGGAACTAATTTAGTAGGTGAGAGGCGGTCACCCCCCGAGCGGCGACTAACTAAGTAGGTGAGAGGCGGTCACCCCCCGAGCGGGAACTAACTAAGTAGGTGAGAGGCCAGTCCTCCCTCGCCCCAGGACTTTCTGCATCGGCGGTCGAGGCTTTGCGGCCCTTCGCCGAACCGCGCAGGCCTCAAGGCGAACCCTGTCCAGACCCGTCGTCGTCCTTCGGGAAATGCCGAACCCCGGTACGGCCGACCTCGCGGTCTTCACGAGCGCTCGGCAGGCAATCACTGGCGAAGGCGAGCTTAGTCGGCGCTCGAGAATCCTTTGACCTGGCCTTGAGCGAGGTCGCGACTCGCGGAAAGCCTCGGGGTATGGCGTCGCCGAAAGCGGACCGCTATTCGCGGTTGGGCTCCTCCGGCTCGTTGGCGGCGGGCGAGGGCGGCTCCTGCTTGCTGGGGCCGCCGTGGGTGCCGAACTGGCCGGTCCCGCGCCTCTGCGGGAAGAGCCTGTCGGAGTGAGCTTCGCGCGACTCGGCCTGGCTGTCGCCTGAAGCGGTCTTGCCCTTGTTCGGCTGGTCCTTGTTCGCCATCTCTCGCCCCCTCGATCGCGAAACTAGCCACCTGCCCGCTGGTCGAGGAGCACCGGGCCCGCGGCCAGGTCTCTGCGGAATCGGTTCGGTCGAGGGGCGGACTCGACTCCGAGCCACGCGCTGGTCGCCTCTCCGCTCCTAACCAACAGCCACCGGGTGTCGCGCGCGGTGGGAGCGCCGCCGTCTCGACGGCCTGCGCGCGCGGGTGACGACAGGAAACTCAGCTCCGGGCCGAGGCCTGCGCCGAGCGCATCGCCTCGCGGCGCTGAGCCTCCTTTTCGATAGCCTTCCACGTGTCGAGCACGCCCTTGCGGTCGGCCTTCTTGGCGATGAACCCGGGGATCGCCGAGCCGGGATCGACGACGAAGGTGTAGGTGGCGAGGCTGGCGCCGCCGGGCAGCGGCTTGACGTGCCAGCTCCCGGTGTTGTGGTCGATGCGCACGACCTTCTTGAACTGCTTGAGCTTGCCGGGCACCGCCTCCCAGTGGTTGCGAAACTCGCCGCTGCCGTCAGCGGCGACGCTCCTGTCGAGCTTGACGTCGAGGACGTAATCGCGGGGCGCGACGAAGGGCGGATAGATGCGCGTGTAGGCGAGGTGGCTGCCGTCGGGCTTGGCCTCGAAGGCTTTGGAGATCTTCACGTAGGGCATGAACGACGCGAAGCTCGCCGAGTCCATCAGCGTCGCCTGCACGTGCTCGACCGGCGCGTCGATGCGGCCCTGGGCCCAGACCTCCTTGAGGCCTCCCGGCAGGTCACGCGACTTGATCTTGGTCGGCCCGCTCTCGACGGTCTTCCAACCGCCTTCGGCAGCGAAGGCCCTCGCGGCGCTGAGGACGAAGGCGGCGGCGAGGAGGAGGGAGAGGATCTTTCTCATGGATCTCCGGGACACGGCGGAGCGCGCAGGGTGCGCGTCGCCTGGCGGTTCGATGGACCGGCACTCAGAGCCTGCGGCCGCGGAACGACGACGCGCGGGGGCTGGTGTCCGGCAGGCCCATGGGAACCGTGGGGCTGTCGAGGAAATTCGGGGACGAGTTGTGAGTAATGAGTTCTGAGTTGGGAGCGGGTGCAGAGGCTGATGCCGATCTTCTGTTCGACGCCCCGCGGGCGGACTCACAACTGCTGGTTGAGTTAGGAGTAATGAGTTCTGAGTTTTGAGTGGGTGTCGAAGCTTGTCCTCCGCGCGGTCGCGCGGCAGGTACCCGACCTGCCGTTCGGGCCCCGCGGGCGGACTCACAACTGCTGGTTGAGTTAGGAGTAATGAGTTCTGAGT
>ENA-UOOH01002376-UOOH01002376.1-fermentation-metagenome-genome-assembly--contig:-NODE-2376-length-16308-cov-6.908940_pt1 | contig 16308 bp, 16 predicted proteins | sample MGYA00245778_ERZ724025 | MGnify/ENA primary metagenome ERZ724025 (study PRJEB28704, sample SAMN03018313) | fermentation metagenome | biome: anthropogenic terrestrial biome; feature: soil; material... | reverse complement strand
TTTCAATGTCAGGATGCTGAGGGATGGGATAACAAGACTCGTGAATGGGTAACGCAGTTCGTATACTATTATTAATATTCGATGTGCGCAGTTAATTTAGTTTGATTTGCGACAAAATAATAAACCACAAAGCTCACAAAGGGCACAAAGCCCGCACCAAAGGATTTTTCGGGTTATCAGGAACTGTATTAACCTTTGCGAGACCTTTGTGATCTTTGTGCTCTTTGTGGTTAAATTCCGTTTATCGCAGTCCAATCAACCCAAAAATCCAAAGGCTACGATCTACCATGACCATTGCAATCATCCTCGGAACCCGACCGGAGATCATCAAGATGGCTCCGGTGATTCGGGAGTGCAAGCGCCGCGGCCTGGATTACAGCATCATCCACACCGGCCAGCACTACTCCTATCAGATGGACCGGATATTCTTCGAGCAGCTGGAGCTACCGCAGCCAGATCACAATTTAGATGTAGGCTCAGGCAATCACGGCGAGCAGACGGGGCGGATCCTGGCAGATCTGGAAGCAGTGCTGATGGCAGAGCGGCCCGATGTGGTCCTGGTGCAGGGGGATACCAACACGGTGATGGCCGGGGCCCTGGCGGCCTCGAAGCTGCACATCAAGGTGGGGCATGTGGAGGCGGCTTAAGAGGCATATCATCCGAAAGACAAGTTCCTTTGCCCGTTGAATAGTTAGAGAGAACTGCAGATTATATCATGATGTCTATTTGCTTAAAAAAATGAGCCGCCTATCTTGCGAAAAGTGAATGAGTGATTTAAGCTTGGGATTTATTGTTATGACCGACAAACTACAATCGTTATTATCTAAGAAAGGGCCAATTAAGAAGATCGGCGTAGTGGGCATGGGATATGTAGGAATTCCTGCCGCAGTCCTGTTTGCAGATGTCGGTGAATTTGATCTCGTTTTAGGATTTCAACGAGATTCCAGCACATCTGGATACAAGATTGATATGCTGAACAGGGGAGAAAGCCCCTTGAAAGGCAATGAGCCAGGACTTGAAGAGCTACTTAAAAAGGTCGTAAATGATGGAAAGTTTAAGTGCACTTCCGACTTTTCCAGGATCTCAGAGCTTGATGCAGTAACATTGGCCATTCAGACGCCGTTTGCCAACCCGAAGGATCTCGAGCCCGATTTCAGTGCACTCAATGCCGGCATCCGCAATGTTGGAAAATATTTACGGCCAGAAATGTTAGTTGTTCTGGAGTCAACCATCACTCCGGGAACCACTAATGGCATGGCGCGACAAATCCTTGAGGAGCAATCAGGACTGATTGCAGGGGAGGATTTTGCATTGGCACATGCGCCGGAAAGGGTTATGGTAGGGCGTCTTCTCAAGAATATTCGGGAACACGACCGGATTGTCGGAGGTATTGATGACGTCAGTACAGAGCGAGCGGTCGAGCTTTACGCTCCAGTTCTGACAAAAGGAAAGATCATCAAGATGACGGCTACCGCAGCGGAGGTCACCAAAACGGCCGAGAATACATTCAGAGATCTCCAGATTGCGGCAGTGAATCAGCTTGCTTTATATTGTGAAGCCATGAGAATCAATGTCTATGATGTGAGAGCAGGCATTGACAGCCTGAAAGGAGAAGGAATCACACGGGCCATGCTGTGGCCTGGAGCTGGCGTTGGTGGGCATTGTCTGACCAAGGATACATACCATCTGGAACGAGGCGTGAAGATTCTAGGTGGCGATCTGGATTATCTGGAGGGAGCTGATTCGATCTATGTTCTCGCCAGAAAGGTTAACGATTTCATGCCAAAACACATGTTTAATCTGACTGTGAGCGCGCTTGAGCGCGTTGGCAAAAAGCCGGAAGGGGCTAAGATCGCAATTCTCGGGTGGGCTTTCATCAACGATTCGGATGATGCACGAAATCCTCCTTCAGAGCTGTACAGAGATCTTTTATTAGAAGCAGGTGCTGATGTCGCCGTGCATGATCCGCATGTACTGAGTTATCCTGTTGTGGAGCTCTACAGGGATTTAAATGAGGTTGTGAAGAAGGCAGATTGTGTTTCTATCATGACCGCTCACTCTGATTATTTCAAGCTTGATCCAGTTTGGATGAAGGAGCTGACCGGCCAGAAGAATCCCATCATCGTGGATGGCCGGAATGTGGTAAAGCCAGATAGGTTTATCGAAATGGGCTTTGTGTATAAGGGAATCGGAAGAGGGGATAAGAATAGCCATGAGATCAGGACCTTTGCATAACAAGTTAGGACTAGGCAAGGGCGCAGCGCTCAAGACCGGCTTTTGAGTCCCTCAACGGCGATGCGGTGATTGTCACCATCGACACGGCTGGGCAGCTACTTGCTTACTGAAACGCAAGCTCGAACTGCCCCTCTGATGACGCACAGTACGACCCGGCTGACATCCTCCGCTTGGTGGCTCCTATCCTGCGGGGCGAGGCGGATATTGTCAACGGCAGCCGCTACATCAGTGGCAATAAGAAGGACACTCCTCTCTACTGCCGGGTGGAGAGCAGATCGGTGCTGGATGTGTCCACCAACATGGACAGCGGCCTGAAGGACATGAAATTTGCTGATTAAACAAATCCAAATTAGAGAAGTCAGGTGCACTTATGATATCGCTTTGTAAACCTGTAATCGATAGCCAAGAAGCGAATAATGTCCTGGAAGTTTTAAACTCGGGCATACTTGCAAGTGGCGAGTGGGTCAAAAGATTTGAAGATAACTTTAGCAAGTACCTCGGAACCAAGTATGCAGTGGCCAATTCCAATGGAACGGTTGCTCTGGATATTGCGCTTAAGGCTCTTGATTTGAAAGAAGGTGATGAGGTAATAGTACCTGATTTCACCTTCATCGCAACAGCTAATGCCGTACTCTTTCAGGGAGCGAAACCTGTTTTTGCAGATATAGACAAAAAGACTTTTGCTCTTGACCCGGATGATGTAATCGCAAAGATCACCTCAAAGACGAAGGCGATTATTGGGGTTCATCTTTTTGGCCATCCCTTTAATGTAAAAGGGATAAAAGAGATCTGCGAAGATCACAATCTCTTCTTGATAGAGGATTGTGCCCAGGCTCACGGGGCAGATTACAAGGGAAAGAAAGTCGGATCCTTCGGAGATCTGGGATGCTTTTCATTTTATGCTACAAAGAACATGACCACCGGCGAGGGCGGGATGGTCACGACCAGCAATGAAGAGATAAAGAGAAGACTTGATCTGATCATCAATCATGGACAGAGCCAGAAATATCTTCACACCTCACTAGGATACAACTATAGACTGACGAATATTCAGGCTGCTATTGGAGTTGCGCAGCTTGAGAAGCTGGATGGATTTAATGAGAAGAGGATAAAGAATGCAGAACGCCTGAGCAGCGATCTAAATGTGCCGGGGCTCAGAACACCCGTCAGAGACGCGGCTGTAAAACACGTTTATCATCAATATGCGGTCTTGCTTGAAGATGGCTTTCCCCTCACGAGGGACCAGTTCCTTGATTATCTGAGCCAAAATGGAGTGGGAAGCGCAGTTCATTATCCTTATCCCATTCATACGCAGCCGCTCTACAAGTCGCTGGGATACGCAAGTGAACAGTGCCCTATTGCCATGGAGTGCTCGAAGAAGATCTTGAGCCTCCCTGTTTATCCGGGATTAAAAGATGATGATATGGGTTATATTATTAATACAATTAATAAATTAGGGGCCTGATTATGGATGTAGGGGTAATTGGAACCGGTGCCATGGGCAAGAATCATGTGCGCATTTACTCGGAGATGAGAGAGGCGGATTCGGTCTATATCTATGATGCCGATGAGAAGGCAGCCAAGGCTCTGGCAGAGAAGTTCGACGTAAATGTTTGCGATTCTGTTCAATCGCTGCTCAATAATGTAAAAGCCGTGAGCATATGCGCTCCCACAAAATATCACTTTAGCCTGGCCAAAGAGGCCATTGAGAACGGGATCAACTGTCTGATTGAAAAGCCCATTGCTATGTCCTCGAAAGAGGGGGAGGAGCTTCTCAAGATCGTTGACGGGAGCCTGGTTGTAGGTGTAGGGCACATTGAGAGATTTAACCCAATCGTAAAAGAGATCAAAAACCTGATATCAAATCCCAAGGTCATAGATATTAGGCGGCACAATCCCGGTTCCACCAGGATTAAAGATGCCAATGTGGTTATAGATCTGATGATCCACGACATAGATCTCATATGGAACTGCTTTTTTGAGGGTTACAAAGACTTCGAGCTTTATTCTGCCGGTGACAGGGATGTTCATAAGAAAGTGGCAAGGTTCAACGGCTGCCTGGCTTCCATCTCTGCCAGCAGGATTGCCTGCAAGAAGATAAGAACCATCCACGTGGAAGAAAACGAGTTTACCATTGATGGTGACTTCATGGCCCAGGAGCTTTACATCCACAGCAAGCCGGAGAGGTATGGGGAGGTCAACACCAGATATGCCCAGGAAAATATCATAGAAAAGGTCCTGATAAACAGGGTGGAGCCCTTGAAAGAGGAGCTCAAGACATTCCTGGATTGTGTGATGAAGGGGAAGAGCTTTCCGGTCACGCCAGAGCAGTCTGTTTTGAATTTGAGGATTGCCGAGAACAGCGGTCTTACGATCTATTCCGGCGGATGTATTCTCATTGATGGCAAGTCTCAGATCTGCGATGTGGCGATTCGAACTTAGAAATGCTGTATTATCTGTGATACGAACATATCTTTGAGCCTTCTTGTCTCTGTGTTTGGGCTACAGTATCCTGCAGCTGGGATAATTAAATCACGGGGGTTTTCCGGGGAAAAACCACAGAGTCACAGAGCGCACGGAGGACGAACGGACGGAGAACCACTATAAGTGACTCAATTTACTACTATCATGAGAACTGCAATCCTGATTACAGCATTCTGGAGAGCGCATTTCGCAGCCTGGGCAAGATCCTGAAGCCGGGAGATCTGGCCGTTCTGGAGACCACCGTGCCACCAGGCAACACCGACGGCCGCAAAAAGGGCTGGCTGGAGGAAGAGAGCGGACTGCAGGTGGGACGGTTCTATCTGGCTCATTCCCCGGAATGACGCTGGCCAGGCTGCTGATGAAGAAGGGATTAAGCATATTTGTTTGTGACGATCTGTTTTCCGAGAATGAGATACAGGCGTTGGGCCTGCGGTCCATGAAGTTGGAGGATGCAGATGTGGTTTTCAACAGTTTTGATTTGAGATTTGGGAGGGAAGAGCTTTGTGCTACAGAGATAAGACCATCGGAGTTGTTATCCCAGCCTTTAATGAAGAGTTGCTAATAGAGGACACGCTCCGGTCCATACCCCCCTATGTTGACCGGATCTTCGTAATAGACGACTGCTCCAAGGACCGGACGGCTGTGATTGCGGGCGAATTCTCAAAGAATGATCCCCGTTTCACCTGCATTAGTCACAAGGTGAATAAAGGAGTTGGTGCCGCAATAATCACAGGCTACAAGAGGATTGTACAAGAGGGGATAGATATTGCAGCGGTTATGGCCGGGGACAACCAAATGGACCCCAAGCATTTGCCGGAGTTGCTAGATCCCATAGTTGAGGGCAAAGCAGATTACACCAAAGGCAACCGGCTCATAAATGGAGAATTTAGAAAGGGAATGAGTGCCTGGAGATCTTTTGGAAACGTCATTCTCACCTTTCTCACCAAAATGGCATCAGGGTATTGGCAGCTAATGGATCCCCAGAACGGATATACGGCGATATCCCGGAATGCTTTGGAAAGGATAAATCCTGACACCATTTATCCCGGGTATGGTTATTGTAACGATCTATTGGTTAAACTTAATGTATTTGGATTTAAGGTCAAAGATGTGGTTATGCCAGCAAAATATGGATTAGAAAAATCTAAAATAAGATATAAAAAATATATTTTTAAATTATCGTGGTTATTGCTCAAAGATTTTCTCTGGCGCTTGAAAACGAAATACATATGGTTGAGCTTCCATCCGCTGGTACTGTTCTACTTCTTTGGGATATTATTAACACCGATAGGCATATTTGGAGCCTTATATTCTCTATATTTTAAATTTATTCTCAACCAATCGCTGTTTGTAAGAGGTGTTTTATCCCTTTTGATCTTCATCATTGGCATGCAGTTCTTGTTTTTTGCCATGTTATTTGATATGCAGGCGGATAAAAATAACTCATCCTCAGTTGATTTAGGTTAGTGTGGTGATAAAAGATGTCAACCAACCAAAAAATATGTTCAAGGTGTTTATCAGATTCTAGCATGCCTGGCTTGACTTTTGATGAAGCGGGCATATGTAATTTCTGCAAAATTCATGATATGTTGGAAACTAAGTTTCCTTTAGGGGAGTCGGGTCAAAAAAGGTTAGATAAATTATTAGACAATATAAAATCTAAAGGGAAAAATAAGAAGTATGATTGTGTTGTTGGAGTAAGTGGGGGCACAGATAGCACTTACTGTCTTTTTATGGCTAAAAAGTTTGGACTTAGGCCTTTGGCGGTTCATTTCGACAACAATTGGAATTCAGAGATTGCAGTAGAAAACATGAGAAATGCCGTTAAGAGACTAAATGTGGATCTGAGAACAATTAAATGTGACTGGGAAGAATTCAAGGATTTGCAGATCTCGTTCTTAAAAGCCTCAATCCCCGATGCTGAAATGCCAACGGATATTGGAATTATTTCTGCACTCTACCGGGCTGCGGCCGAGGAAGGAATAAATTATATTTTAAATGGTCATTCCTTTAGAGCAGAAGGAGTGATGCCGCTTAAGTGGTCTTATGGCGACGGAAGATATATGAAAAGCGTACAAAAGTTATTTGGAAATGCTGAATTAAAGAGCTTTCCAAACTTAACTATTTCTAATTTGCTATATTACACATTTCTCAAAGGAATTCGTGTAGTGCCACTTTTATCCTATATCGATTACAATAAAGAGGAATCAAAAATATTATTGGAGCAGGAATTGGATTGGAAATACTATGGAGGTCATCATTTTGAATCAACGTACACTTATTTCATATCATATGTCCGCTGGAAAAAATTCGGAATCGATGCCAGAAAAGTAGAATATTCTGCCCTTGTTCGCTCGGGACAGATGGAAAAGAGCCAGGCTTTGGAGATGATTAAAGAGCCATTTCCCGAAAATCAGGAAATCATAGATTATTGCATAAAACGAATAGGATTTACCAGAGAGGATTTCAATGAAATAATGTCTTCGGAAATCAAATCGTTCTTGGATTATCCCACTTATTATTCAACTATAAAAGCGTGCAAAATTCCTATCAAGATATGTTGTGAAATAGGACTATTGCCTAATATATTTTATGAAAAGTATCTGAGACAGACATAGGAAGGCAATTGTCTATGAAGATATTAGTTGATATAAATCACCCTGCGCATGTTCATTATTTTAAAAATTTTATTTGGGGCATGCAAAAGAAAGGGCACGATGTACTAATCACTGCCAGTGAGAAAGATGTAGCGCATGCTTTATTGGATCATTATTGTTTTGACTATATACCCATGGGAAATTATGGAAATAGTTTAGTTGAAAAATTAATTAATATTCCAATAATGGATCTACGCCTATTTAAAAAAACTAGGCTTTTTAATCCAGACATCTTTATAGGTTTTGGATCTATTCGTGGTGCACACACAGCGAAACTAATGAAAAAACCATGCATTAATCTTGATGATACAGAGCACTCGGTCCAGGAGCATCTTTTATACATTCCGTTTACTGATGTGGTTTTAACGCCTAACTGTTTTAAGAGAGACTTAGGAAAAAAACAAATCAGATATAATGGCTATACCGAACTTTCATATCTGCATCAAAATTACTTCACGCCTAACTCTGAGGTGCTAGATGAGATTGGACTCCGCAAAGATGATCCTTTTATTATCCTGAGATTAGTCGCATGGACTGCAAGCCACGATGTAGGGCAGAACGGCATCAAGAACAAGGTGGAATTGGTACGGGAGCTAGAGAGATACGGGCATGTGCTTATAACATCGGAAGGTAAATTAGAAAAGGATTTAGAAAAGTACAAAGCAAGAATCTCACCGGAAAAAATGCATGATTTATTATATTATGCGTCGCTTTATATTGGTGAAGGTGCTACTATGGCGACTGAAGCGGCACTCCTTGGGACGCCTTCTATTTATATTTCGTCATTAACTGGAACGATGGGCAATTTCAATGAGCTAGAAGAGAATTATGGATTATTATACTGTTACCATGACACAAAAGATGCATTGCTCAAAGCGATTGAACTTATCAGAGAACCTGATATAAAAGTAGAATTGCAGAAAAAACGGAAAATTTTATTGGAAGAAAAGATCGATGTAACTGCCTTTATGATATGGTTGGTAGAGAACTATCCCGAAAGCTGTAAAGCGATTAGAGAAGACCCAAGTTATCAGGACAAATTTAAATGAGTGTCAATAATATTTGGCCAGAAGACAAAAAATTCGCACTTTGCCTAACACATGATGTGGATCGAGTCGACAAATCCTGGTGGCACTGCGCTTATTATTTTGCCAAAACTGGAAATCCATATCATCTCAAATCTATCTTTACAAAAAAAAAGGAGAGGCCATACTGGAATTTTGAAAGAATAATTACTATAGAGCAAAAGTATGGAGTTAGATCGACATTCTTTTTTTTAAATGAGACAAAAAAATTAGAAATTCTAAAATCCGAAACATATAAACTGAACTTAGGACGCTATGCTTTAAACGATCCAAAGATAATTAAAATTATTAAATTGCTGGATGGAAGCGGCTGGGAGATAGGTGTTCATGGTTCATACGATTCATGCAACAATAAAGAATTACTTACCCAGGAGAAAAGAGAGCTGGAAAAAATCCTTGGAAGACCTGTTGTAGGAATAAGGCAGCACTATCTACGTCTAGAGATTCCCGAGACGTGGAAGATCCAGCAAGAAATCGGTTTCAAGTACGATGCAAGTTTTGGATTCCGAGATAGGGTAGAATTCAGGGATGGAAAGCTTCTGCCATTCAGGCCAATAGGAGGGGAGTTCGTAGTGATTCCTTTGGCGATAATGGATAGCCCTCTTTTTAATTCATCTGCAGATATTAAAGACGCATGGCTCAAGTGTGAGAAAATGATAAATCTGGCTGAAAAGACCGGGGCAGTACTGACGATTTTATGGCACAACAATAGGTTTAATGATCATGAATATCCTGGCCAAACGCGTGTATACGAGAAAATCATCGAAGAAAGCAAGAAACGAAATGCTTGGATTGGGACTTGCAGCGGTGTAGCTAAAATAATAGATGATTTTATTGTTAAGAGGGAGGCTTTCAATTGTCTATTGAAATAATGGATGATAAGAAATTATGGGATGATTTTGTTGAGTCAAGCCTTAATGGTTCTTTATTTCATAAATGGGATTTTTTAAATATTATCGAAAAGCATTCAAATACAAAGCTATTATCATATGTGATATACAAGGGAGATAAGATCCTTGCCCTATTTCCATTATTTGTGGGGAAAAAAACAATTCTAAATATGGTGATGTCACCCCCGTTTTCATTTTCTCCCTACTTGGGTCCTATTATAAATTTTGAATTTATCGATCTCAAACAGGATAAAAAGGAAAGCTTACTAAACAGCATGACACAAGAAGTCTCCTCCGAGATTAAAAAATTTTCACCGGATTATATGAGAATTAAGGTTACTCCTGGATTTTCAGATATACGTTCATTCAAATGGGAAGGATACAATATAGATCCATACTATACATATATAATTGATCTAAATCATAATCTGGATGAATTGTGGAACAATCTTAAAAAATCGTGCAGGAAAGACATTAGAGCAGTAGAAGATAAACTAATTTTAAAAAAATCACAAGACTTTTCAGAATTGTATAAATTGGTTAAATCAAGGTACGGAGAACAAAGAATTGCCGCTCCTTCTATGATCTCGTCTTCTTTTTTAACGGAGATAAATGAAAAATTCAAAGATAATTTAGATCTCTTTTATCTTTATCACAAGGATCGTGTAATAAGTTCGCAATTGATTGCTAAGTATAGGAATGTATATTTGACGTGGATTGGGTCTGTTAAAACCAAAGATATACGTGGAGGAAACGAATATCTCAGTTGGGAATTGATGAAAATTGCTAAATCAGAAGGTTATGAGAAGTTTGAACTTCATGGGGCTAACACTATAAATCTATGCGAGTTCAAATCTAAATTTAATCCTGCTTTAGATATGGGATTTGATATTTATAAAAAATCAATTAAAGGTTATGTCGGCGAGGGTATTTATCTAAAATTTTTAAAAAGGTGAAATTTGTTTATGATTAAGATAAATTGTGATTTACTGCCATTGTACATTTCATTACTAAAGCAGAAGGCATATTGTAATATAGATAACATTGTATATAGCAAAAACGACACAAAATTCCCAAACATAAATTCGAATTTTGATATAATAATTGATAAACTTCGTGAAGAAAATGAGCTTGTTCGTTATAATTTTGATGAAAATCTAAAGAACGATCAAGAAAAAATTAGATATTTTTTGAAACAAAAGTGCAAAATATATATTGCATTACATAAAAATCAGGTGGCTGGTAGGTATGTCCTAACTAATATATCAAATTTTAAACCTTATAAATATCTAAATGAAGAAATTTTTAGTAAATGTACTTATTATATTTTTTTTTGCAAAACATATTACCCATATGAAGGAAACAATATATTTAAGCGCTTATTAATTGAAATTTGCCAAGATACAAAAAAAAATAGTGAAAAAATATTTATCTCTTGTAGTGCAAAAAACATTGCGTCACAACGCGCCATCTTGGGGGCAGGATTTCAAGAGATAGGTGTTTTAAAATACAACTCTGTATTCAACTTATTTAAAGAGGGAATGCATTTGGGGTCATGGCCTTGAATCATTGAGATATATTCAATATAGAATTACCGTTTCATCTTCGTACGGCGGCTTTTCTATATTAACGTCCTAGAGTTTAAAATCTCATAATATTTCAGCCACCCATCAAAACCCTATTTTTCTTCCGAAACATTATGAATCTTAATGCGTTATACTCAACCTAAATTTTAAATATTAATGGTAATCATATAATCCTAATAATGAAGTGGCCCAAATCTCATCGAATCCTAACGGAAGGTATCATTCCAGATAAATCGCTCTATTCTCCGCAGTCAGACATCCCTCTCTTTTAGTTGCGAAGATATTTTAGCAGTTTATGAGGAAGGTCCAGAAGCAGTTTGTGCTCTACCAGGAATGAATGGATGCCCTTCAAAAGCACCTTGAAGGCATCGATTACAGAAATTGAATTTTTTTTGCCTGTAGAGATATACCCTCTGATGCGGCAAATAATTCTTGCACCCCCCAGCTTCTAAATGTTCCTGATATTTTCTCCTGAACTTTCATCATTCTTAGATCACGGAAACATCGTTCGATACGGCCGAACTGCCAAATGCACTTAACGTTTGAAATGCAAAATCTGCGGAGAAGTTTTTGTGGAGAATAAAGGGACCGTATTTTATGGACCGCAACATAACCTCAAAGAGGTCCTCGAATGCCTGACGATGCTTGCCGAAAGGACCAGTCTGGCCGCCATCCATAGAATCAAAGGGATAAAGAGGAAACGGTTATGGATTGGCTCCGCAAAACGACTCATCACGTTGAAGAGATCGAGGCTATATTGATTGACAACCACCACCTAACGCGTTTGCAGCTTGATGCCACGTGGACCTATATGGGTCACAAGGAGGAATAAGCAACCATCCTGAAGAACCAGATCGAGGAACATTCTGGCGAGGCACTGCTATGGATGTTGATACGAGGCGGAGGGTGGGACGAGTGTTGGCAAGAATGAAGAAGATGTGGCAGCGGTTATGATGTCGCAAATCAAAGAACGCTGCAATCCCGTTGAACCATCAGCGGTAGCAAGTGACGGGAACGATAGCTATCCTGAAGCAATGCTTGAAACCGGGGGAAAGACGCCTGAATACGCTGGTCTAGGAAGACCTTTAACACGCAAGCAACCGCAACCAGAATGGAAATGCCTTCACGTCACCAAACACCGTCCGAGAGTAGTGTAAGCCGGGTCACTACATAGTGGTTTATAGGGATCCTAATGAAGTGCCTGCTCTCATGGACTTAATACAGCTATGTCGAAAGGACGAACCTAACTTCGGCAGATGAATGGGCGAATGATTCGAAAGACCTTATGATTTTCCAAAGAAGAGGAGATGCTGAAAGCTTCATGTACCTTGGAAGATTCGGTTTATAATTTGATGAAATCGATCAAAACCTTACGAATCGAGGTCAATAATGATAGCAGAAAGTGGCAGCCCAGAACTTCTGCTATGGTTGCCGGCCTTACCGATCATGTCTGGACAACGGAATAGCTTATGATGACTGTAGTAGTGCCAGAAAGGAGCAACACATAACGGGGAGACGACCCAGAAGCTTGTTCATGAAGAAATGCTTATGAACCTATCTGACTATTGAGTAGATATGATCAAAATTCGTGAAAGCCCGCAAGGGAAGCTGGTCTGGAGCAATTGATACAACAATGAAATTTAAGCAAATTAGCCTTCCGAGCTTCCGGGCGATCTCAAGGCTGACCCGCGACCCCTTGTACAGGAGCTCATTCTTCATGGCCTTCAGCAATGTATTCAACGCAGGCTGTGGCTTCTTCTTCTGGATGATAGCAGCGCGATTTTACACAGTAGAGCAAGTTGGCCTTGCTACGGCCCTTATCTCATCGCTTGGGCTCGTTTTCCTCTTCTCAAGGCTCGGTTTCGATTTCTCTATCATCCGCTTCTTCTCCTCAGAAGATTGCGGAAAGGTAATCAGCACGAGCCTGATAGTGACCACTATAGCCTGCGTTTTGGCTGGTATTATATACATTCTTCTGGCCGAACTCCTGGCACCTTCCATACTCTTCTTGAAGGAACCGAGATACGCGCTAGCCTTCCTACTAATTGGAGTTGTGTACTCTGTGGCAGGAATTATCGGAAACGTCTTCATAGCTGACAGGAAGGCAGATCAATACTTTTTGCAGAACCTCTTGATGGCGTTCCGAATTCCTGCTCTGGTGCCCCTCGCTTTCCTGGGTGTTTCCGGAATTTTCGGGTCTGTGGGCCTTGGATATCTGATCGCTTCCTTCTTCGGACTGGTGACACTTCACAGGAGCATCGGTGCCATCAGGCTGAAAGTAGATCGGGAATTCATCCGCAGGTCCTTCCGCTTCACCTCCAGGAATTATGCATCGAGCATATTGTATGTGGCACCCACTCTGATCATCCCACTGATGGTGCTGAACATGTTCGGGGAGGCTGAGGCTGCCAGGTACTACATAGCCTTCGCCATAGGCAACTTGGTAATGTACATCCCTCAATCCCTAGGGACCTCTCTCTTCGTGGAGGGCAGCCACGGCGAGGGGCTGAAGAACAGCGTACTGCGCGCAATGGCATTGAGCTTCATCCTTCTGATTCCTGCAGTGATAGCGCTCGTCCTGTTTGGGGATTCGCTTCTGGGACTATTCAAGGGAGAGTATATGGAGGCATTCGACCTGCTCAAAATTATCGTCCTCTCGAGCTTCCTTGTTACCGTCTATTTTCTCTTCGTCCCCATCCAGAACGTGAGGATGGAGGTTGAGAGCATCGTAAGGCTGAATGCCCTGCGGTGCATTCTGCTGCTGGGATTAAGCTATGTGCTTATGCAGCGGTACGGGATCCTCGGGGCAGGATATGCGTGGATGGCAAGCTACGGGATTATTGTTTTTGGGATCGGTTGGATTATGTGGAGGGAGAAGTGGATATAGGGACAATGTTTATTCGCGCTAATTGGATATCAAATTATGTTCGGGGATGATAAATATATTAAATAATTCTAACTCTAGATTCTTATTTACTCAAAAGATGGCTTTATATGGACTTCCGATTCTTGCAATAATAGGTATAACTCTTCCTATTCTTGTCGGTCAAAAGGATTTATCACTTCTTGCAAGTTATCTTGTTATTCCAATGATTTTCGCGCCCATTGCATATAGAATAAACTCTAATGATTCCACTATGTATAATAAATATGATGAACGAATCTTTAAGGTTTTAATTATAATTTATTTCTTTTCCTTGGCCATCTCGATTTATCTTTTATACGCATATAATATTAGGCCGACAATTTACTATGTGATCATCTCAATTATGGCAATATCTATATTATTGGAGATACTAGCTTTCGATAATTCAAGAATAAGGACTATTTTAATACTTGTTCAAATAATGATAATAATATTGGATGTAACTTGGGGCGTGACCCTAAAATACTACTATTTTATCGGAAGAACTGATTTGATCGCACATGTTTGGATAATAGAAAATTTAATAAAAAATGGATATACTACAGACGTTCTATGGGATTATAAAGCTTTTCAGTTATGGCATATCTTGGTTTCATGCGTTTACTATATTGCCAAAATACCCCTGACAATTCATAAGACAGCTCTTGTAACTAATGCAATTATATTTTCTTTCTTAATAGTTTTTTCGTTCCTCTTATCGTCTAAATTATTTAATGATAGGAAAATAAGCCTTCTATCTGTTTTGTTAGTATGTTTTTATCCTGATGTCATATTCTATAGTATGTATTCTATAGCAAGAAGTGTTGTAATGCCGCTTCAAATTTTACTTCTATGGAATTTATTTTCAAAAGAAAAAAATAGAATTTTATTATCATTATTGCTATCAATCGCTTTAATTATGTATCATCAAGTTTCAATGCTTTTCATATTAATAATATTTATAATTATTATCTTTTTAAGAAAACTATATTTTATAGGCTATAAGTATATTGAAATTAAGTATATATTATGCGTAATAATAATAAACGTTTTTTACTGGATGTATTATTCTGAAGAACTCTTTTCGTTACTGGTAAATATTGTTTTTGAATCGAAACCGCCGGGTGTATTAACACATCAGGTCTTAAATGTCCCGCTTTCTGAATTACTAAATTATTCTCAATATTCTATATTATTACTATTTATTATTTTTGGATTTTTATCAATGAATGACTTTTGTAAACAAAAAAAATTGGCGAAAATATTCATAATAGTAGGCTTGATTTCTGTAGCCGTTTCATTTCCTGGACCCGCTTCTATTTTCGACATGCTAGTAAAAAATATGAATATTGCAAGGTTCGGTGAACATACCTTTTTCTTTAGTTGCATTGCTGGAGGATATGGCATCTTTAGCATGTACTTAAGGTCTAGAAATTTTTCAAAAATAATTATTCTTTCACTTGTTTTTCTAATGTTTTTTTTATGTATTTCGAATGATTTTACAGCATCCGATAATCCTATTATAAAAAGACCTTTTTATACATATTATTTAACTCAATCTGAGGTAATATCACTTAACCAAATTGCTGATCACTCGGATGGGCATCTGTTAGGAGATTATGTCACTTGGAGATATTTCGATTTTTCAAAATATAAAAATATCAGTTATCCACTATCAATAAACAAAAAAACTAATAAATTTTCCAAATATAGCGAAATAGATATCATATTAATAAGAAATGGAGAACTCCAAAAAAGGCCATTGAAACTAATTTCGTCATCCAGCAATAAACCGGTATATCAACCCTACAACTACTTCTACATCGATCTACCTATATGGAATAGTCTAAATTCATTTAGAAAAATCTACGATTCTCAGGTTATTAATGTATATATATAATAAATAGTGGCAAATGACCCCCACCGGTCTCATTCTATCTATTTCCTTGAAAACCATCATTTCTATCTCTTCTTCATCTCAGCTAGATCCTCGATAATTAAGATGCGGTTTGTATCCGAGTGCCGGTTGCAGAGATGAACGCTCTGTTAAGCTGGGCTTGTTAATCTGACAGCCAAGCCTTGGGGCCACCGACTTCCACCACAAAGAGCCCATGATCCTCAGGCAGGAATCATGCCCAAAGCATGAAAAACCAGTATGCCTTAAGAGTTTTTCATGTGGAGTCACAGAGCGCGATGGAGGACGAACGAATGGTGGTTAATTCGGGTCTTATATGTGTCTTCACGAGGGCTTCACCACGAAGACACGAAACAGCATGATTCTTTTTTTAGAAGGCAGGTAAGGGAATCGCACCCGAAAGATGAAAAACCAGGTAGACTCCATAGGTAAGGCTGATATGGGCAGTGAAGGCAGATGTGCCTTGCGGCTTACAGCCCGTCACAAAACCTGCCAAAACTATCGAGCACCCGAATGCGTCCTTGAACGCGAATAGCAATGCGAACCCTTTA
>ENA-UOOH01002375-UOOH01002375.1-fermentation-metagenome-genome-assembly--contig:-NODE-2375-length-16313-cov-5.597306_pt1 | contig 16313 bp, 10 predicted proteins | sample MGYA00245778_ERZ724025 | MGnify/ENA primary metagenome ERZ724025 (study PRJEB28704, sample SAMN03018313) | fermentation metagenome | biome: anthropogenic terrestrial biome; feature: soil; material... | reverse complement strand
GCGATCCCCGCCCGGATGGTAGATGCGAAAGCCGGTCGCCTTTCGGAACGGATTCGGTTCTTCCGAGGACTGCTCCTGACCTTCTACCGCGGGGGTATCCCCGGCTGAAAGCGGATCGGTCCCTTGGACGCGTTCCTCTCTGTCGGTAAAGAAGTCACCATCCGAGTCGGAGTTGAGGCGGTCTGTTTCCCCCAGGTCGTGAATGCCGTTGCCGTTGGTATCCTCATCGACATCGGCGAGACCGTCTGCATCGCTATCGGGCGGAGGAACAGGGGGGTAGTGATAGCCGATGCTGACCTCCGCGTTGCCCTCTCCAGCGGTTGCTTCGGGATCGACAGTGTGGTGGAAGACGCCGTTGGCGGCGGCGGTGCCGGTCCCGCCCTTGGCTGTCGTGGCTGGGTTGCCACGAAGCAGATCGCCACCGTAGGGGGTGGTATTGAGGTAGAACAGGCCCAGGGGCCCGTTGGCAAAGGGTGAAACGGTACAATTCCGCGCCTGCGTGGCCAGGAGGGGTGTGGTGGTGTTGAAAAACCCGCAGTGGTCGAGTGCCAACCGATTCGGGTCGAACACCCATGGCATGGTACCGTTGGAGAACAAGGAGTTCACGACCGTTGCCTTGCCGGCGCCGCCAGGGAAGACGGCTGTAGAGCCGTGGTTGACGAAGGTACAACAGCGCAGGGTCGTCCGGCTCAGAATCTGATAGAGGGCGGTGGCCCTGTCGCCCAAGCCTTGAAACAGGCAGTTCTCGATAAAGAGTTCGCCGGAATAGCCGCTCGCGCCCTCGTCTGCGCTCCACGTATAGACACCTGCCTCGAAGGCGCTGATGCGGTTGTCGCGCATTCGGATCACACGGCGCGGATCCAAAACGGCACCGCGCCAGAAGCCGTTGAGGACGGTGTTTTGGAGTACGTTTCCATTTCCTGCAGTGTTCTTCACCCAGAGCCCGGTCCACTGATCGGCGCTGGCGGCAGGCCGGTAGCCCACCAGATCGTCGCTGATCTGCCAACAGGGAACCAGTACGACGGGGGCGGCAGCCGTGCCCTGTGCCGAGATTCTGGCGCCGGCGGTGACGATGATCACGTTGTCGGAGGCCACGACCTGTCCGGGGGTCAGATCGAGATCCGCCTCGACGGAGAGCCCGCTGGTTCCGACCAGTGCATCTACTTTAGGGTAGTGGTAGCCGAGGTCGAGGGGGTCGTTGGCGGTGCCGTCGGTCGGCACTTTGGGGAGCCTGCCGGCGATGGTCCAGGCGGGAGCCAATTCGGCAGGTGGGAGGGCGGTCTTGCCGGCCAGAAGCGTCTTGAGCGATTCCGTACTCATGCCCGCGTCGACCAAGGGATTGGGGTTACCGTTGACGGTCGGGGCCAGATAGTAGTTGCCGGTTGCCCGGGCGGTGAAGTAGTTGTCGGTCGATTGGGTCAGAGTCAGGCAGTTGTCACGCATCCCAACGGATGGATCGGTCGCGCTGCGGAAGGCGCAATGCTTGAATTCATCCCGCCAGGAGAGCGCTGTGGTATTCCTGGAACTGAAGGAGACATTGGGCCAGCCAAAGATGCTGTTGACCGCCTTGAAGGTGGAATAACCGGTGCCGGAACCGGTCCAGTCGTAGCGTAAAACGTAGTTGTTCTCGCCGACAACCGTTACGTGTTCGGCCTTTAGCTGGGACTGCTCGCTGTCGGGGGCGTTTGCGCCGGGGGTGTCGTTATCGACATAGAGTCTGAAGGCCCAGTATTTCCCTGTGTGCACAAGGCTATTGCGCAGGATGGCGCTGGCATCTTCCATGATGGCCAGGGCGCAGTAGTTATCTCGGAAGACGACATTGTCGATCTCCCATGCACCAGCCACGAGTTCAAGTGCCTGCCAGGCGTGGGCAAGGCGCAGGTTTTGAATCGCATCGCCGTTCCCCCCATCGTAGAGCACAAGACCCCGCTGATAGTCCCCGCGTGCGGGGATGCCGGTGCTGCCGCTGATGGTTGCGCCGATCTCATCGCAGTTTTTGGACACGAGTGAGGCGGGGGCATAGGCGTTGGCGGGGGTCACCAGCTTTGCGCCGGTCAGGAGTGTGAGTCGGCCGGCTCCCGACAATTTTACGACTGCACCTTCTTCGATGACCAGCTCCTGGCTGACGGAAATCGCCGAGCTGACATAATAGGTCTGGCCTGCGAGGAAATGGAGAACGTTGGTTGTACTGGCCGAAACGGTTTCGTAGTCGATATAGAAGCCCTCGGTCCAGGGTCGGTCGGAGGAGGTGTGGAGGGCGCGTCCCGTCTCGAGTGCAAGCTGCACGGGCGCTTGGGTTTTTTCATGTCGTGCATCTCGGAGGCGGGCCAGGAGCTCCGAGGTGTTTTCCAGTGGTCGGTCCGACATACGGCTGACGGGCAGGACCGGGTTTTCGATGGTCATCCGGCTGTTTGCGAGCCCTTGGGAAACACCTACGGGCGGCAAAGCTCGTTGAAGAGAGGGTGATTGCAGGCGGTTGTAAGGCAGGCTTTCGTACAGCAGGAGCCGGTGGTCGCTGGTTTGCACCAGGGCTGTCTTGACCTCGATCTCGCTGTCTTCGGCCTCGATCGGTGAGGGTAGGAGATGTGTATGGTGGTCGGCGTCCTCCATCCCGATGCTCAATCCGTCGGCGAGCAAAAAGGCGTATCCGCGATCCAGCCGGTGAGTCCCATGGTTGATATCCGACTGAAAATCGATGGGGCGATGGCCGAATCCGGTCCCGCGCAGCTGCCCGATTCCGATGAGCTGGCCTGGCTTATTGGGATGTTCCTTGAACCGGAGCTTGGAGGATTCTTCGACGCCCACGACCTCACTCACTACGACGAGGTCAACATCGCGGTCGGAGCTGAAGCCATAGCGTTGGGGGGGGGCTGGCATTTCGTGAAGGACCAAGCCCGCTCCAATTCCGGAGTATTTATGTTCCACCACCCAGGTCGCGGAGAGGTTGGTGATCGCATTGGGGTAATAGCCAAGGGGGCCTTCAAACTGAAGCCTTGAGGGTTGTACTTGCCCGATCCATTCCATCCGGCCGGTCGAACGTTCGACATAGGCCAAGCCGTGAAAGGTGAAGGCGAGCACCGGCTCTTCCGGACGTTCCGGTTTGATGACGAGCATCGGGATGCCGTCCAATTTCGGGCTCAACCACGCCATTCGCGGGGCTTCGACAACCATGGCCCCGCCATTGGGCATGGCCTCCCAATCCAAGCGGGTTCGCATCCAGACCGGCTTGGGGTCGAGACCAGGCTGGGCGGCGTTCCAGTGCATGCCGCCGCCGATCTCGGTATATTGCTCGACCGGCGCTTCGTCGCCATCGGAGGTTTTTGCATCCTGCAGGGCGTCCGGCTGATCCGGAATAAGGCGGACTACGACACGACTGTGGGCCGTTCGTTTGGTATTGATCTCCTGAAAACGGTGGTCTGCGAAGGGAGTCTGAGCCTCGAGAGTCCCAGTGGGCATACCAGGGCCACAGGCGAAAAATATTGCAACTCCGAGCCGGGTGAGCAGGCGTATCATAGGTTCGATTTTCCTCTGGGTTGACTTCGATTGGTTTTGCCCAGACATCCGAGGATCCACTCCGTCGCCATATTCTAATCGCAACGTGGAAACGATCCATCAGTAAAGCCAACCCCGATGTAGGACTCAAGCTGAAAAAATTCAAACGATGAGAGAACTTCAGGGACAGCTGATTGGATGCGAGGAGAACGAAAAAACCCGGCGTGATCGTTTTCGAGCACGGTGCTTTTGGGGGCTGGGATCTTTCCCTTTTCGCAAAACAGGTGACAAGTCAGCTTGATTTATAATACTATCCTATACAGAGCTGTGGTCTGCCAAACAATCGTTGAATAGACGGAATGAAGGACATGACACTGCGGAGTTTTCAGGATCGCTACGGGCTGAACAACCGTGAGATTGCCGAATTGATCGGTTGTTCGCTACCAACCATCCAGAAATGGAGAGCGGGCCAGATCTCGGTATCACCCTCGGCGGATCGTCTCTTACGGCTTCTGGACCAAGTCGCGCAAGGCCAAAGCGAGCGTTTGGCTATCGCCATGCAGACGATCCGGGGGGACATCCCGTCTCCTGCGGGCGGGATCGAAGGGGGGGCGGACCTGGGTATAAACGCACCCGAAAGGACGGCCGAACCGGGATCGGTGCTTGGGGTTGGAGGAGCGGATATTGAGTCAAAGCTGACTGCAGAGCATCGGTTTCGCACCATGGTTGGCGTGCAACCCTCTGCAATCTGCCTGTGGAATCTGGGCGGCGTCATCACGTACGCAAACGAGGCCTTCGGCCGATTGTTTAGCAGCAAATGCAGCCATTTAATCGGGCAGCGATGGATCGATCTCCTGATGGAGCGGGATCGAGAGGAGATGGAGAAGCAGCTTCCCGAAATCCTGCGCATCGGCAAGCGCATGCGTCTTTCTCACATCCTGATCGAGGCGGGGGCCAACCTGCATACGGTCGAATGGACGCTTCTACCGATTCCCGATCGGGACGGATTGGTACGCGAATGGATGTCGGTCGGCCAAAACATCACTGAAGAGATTCGGGTGAAACGTGACCTCTTGGACCGACTGCGAATGGAGACATTGGTTGCGGAAATCTCCAAGCGCTTCATTCACATCACGCCTGACAACCTGAATGAGGAGATTCAAAACTGCCTGGAGCGGCTTGGCACCCAAACCGGCTCCGACCGTGTCTATCTCTTCCTCTATTCTGCTGATTCCTCTAGGTTTTCGAACACCCATGAGTGGTGCGCGGAAGGGGTCCTTTCGTGTCAGCCTATGCTACAAAACCTGCCTGCCTCCAGATATACCTGGTGGATCCGTGAGCTTTCTGCGGGTCGCCCCATCAATCTCTATTCGATGGACCAGTTCCCGGAGGAGGCCTTCATGGAGCAGGCCACCCTGAAATCTCAAGGCATTCAATCGGTCTTGGTATTGCCGATCAACAGTCGATCGCGCCAGCTTGGTTTCCTTGGGTTTGATTCCGTCTCCCAGAGGCGGGTGTGGAGGGATGCGGAGATATCGCTCTTGGCGGTCGCCTCCGATATTTTCGCGAAAGCGCTTGAAAGTGTTGATCTTCAGTCTGTTGTCGCTAAGAATCACCGGTATCGTGAAGTGGCTGCGGAGTTGGCCAATCTCTGTACCTGGATCTGGCACCTGGACGGTGATGGCCTTCAGTTCTCTTCAGGGATCAAGCCCATCCTGGGATACGATCTTCAAGGTCATGAAATCATTGAGTTCGACCGATGGCTTGACTTCATACATGCCGAAGACCATGCGCGGGCGATGACCTGTGTCGACGAAATCAGATCCGGGGCCTCGGCGAGCCTGGAGTTGGAGCTACGGCTCATACATCGAGAGGGTGCCTTTCGGTGGTGTTGCCTGCGTGGGGAGGTGGCGGATCGCGCGGCGGATGGCCGCCCTATGATCCTGGCCGGGGCGATGTGGGACATCACCAAGGGACGGGAGGCGGAGCTCCGGCTGCAGCGCTCAAAGGATTTCTATCGATCGATCCTGCAAAATTTTCCGATTCTGGTCTGGCGGTCGGATGCCGAGGGCCGACGCGATTATTTCAACGAGGCGTTCATTGGGTATACGAACAAATCGTTGACAGAGTTGATCAGTGGCGGCTGGCTGGACTGCCTTCACCCTGACGACAGGGAGGAGTATCTCACCCTGTTCGGAAAATCGTTTAAGGAGCAACGCCCCTTTACCCGCGTGGTGCGGGTGCGGGGGCATGAAGGAGAGTACCGCTGGATGCGGGAGACATGCAATCCGATCGTGGACGCCCGGGGCGTATTTATCGGTGTGGTCGGAGCGATGCAGGACGAATCCGGTCTGCAGTTGATTCAGACGCAGCGCCGGATCGGGGAATACCATCCCGATGGCACGCTTCCCCTCTGATCCGGTGTTCTTCCGGCTCAGGTACCTGGAATCGACGGGTAGGTCAGGCCGGACCTGCCGGTGGTGACTGCGGGGCCCAGGGCTTCCCGCAGCTGGCTGGCTGCATCTATGCCGGTGCAGTGACATGCGACAATCTGCCGGATCGAACGCGCTCGCAGGTCAGCTATGGTAGCCTGCATCCGGGCAGCGTCCGCTGATTTCAAATGGAGTCCTCCGAGCAGAGTGTCAACGATCGGCATTTCATCGGACTTGCGAGTGGCGAACGCGAGCGTGTTGATGACCCCTGAATGGCAGCATCCTGTGACCACAATGAGGCCTTTGTTGGTCTGGATGCAGAGGGCCAGATCATCGCGGATCCAGTCTTTTTGTGTTCCCTCACGGTCGAGAAAGAACGGGCCGCCGGTGTCTTCCAGGGGATGCTCCCGAGGGATCGGGCCGGTGAGGAAGAGGCCCGGCCCGATCCGTTCCCATCCCAAGACCCAATTTATCTGGTTCTCGGGAAGGTGTTCCAGCGCGGCGCGCGCGGCCGCGGGCATGGAGACCGGCTTTGGTCCAGCACCCTCGTGAATGCTGTACCGTTCCAGAAGGCAATCCGGGTGGGCATAGAGCTGGAGCCTGGGATTGAGGTTCAGAACCGCGGGTAGGCCACCGGTATGGTCGTAGTGGCCGTGGCTCAGCACGCAGACATCCGCTTTCCCCAGGTCGCAGTGTAGGCGATCGGCATTGCGCGCCACGATGTCGCTCTGGCCGGTATCGAACAGGATTCGCAGGTCGGGGGTCTCGATCCAAGCGGCGAATCCGTGCTCGACCTCGAGACCACCGACCGTTTGGTTATCGACCAGGATGAGAATGCGGATATCGCGGATGTCGTACATGCAGGACCTCCTGGGGGTCAACCTTCCATCGACACCGGTGGGGCGGGGGTGGCACGTCGCAGGATCGGCTCGGCGATTTGAGCGAACGCCTTGGCCGTTCGACTGTTGGGAAAACGTCGGACAAACGGGGTGCCCTCATCGCCGGAGACGCCGACCAAGGGCTCAACCGGGATGCTGCCCAGCAGTGGGACCTCAAAGTCGTGCGCAATCCTTCCGCCGGCGCCCGTTGGGAAGATGTCAATTTCCGAGCCGCACTGAGGACAGATAAACCCGCTCATATTCTCCACGACTCCGAGCACCGGAAGGTTGAGTTTAAAGCAGAAATTGACAGATTTTCGCACATCGGACTCGGCGACGCCCTGTGGGGTCGTGACGATGATGGCACCATCGGGGTGGTCGAGCAGTTGGCAGATGGAGAGCGGCTCATCACCGGTTCCCGGCGGGCAATCGACGATCAGGAAATCGAGCTCACCCCATTCCACATCTTCGAGGAACTGCTGGATGATTCCCATTTTAACGGGGCCTCGCCAGATGATGGGATCATCCGGGTGGCCGAGCAGGAACCCAATGGACATGACCTTCAGTGCCCCGAGGTCGACCGGCACTAATTTATTGCCATGCTGCATCACCCGTTCTTTCTGCAACCCCAGCATCGTGGGAATGCTCGGGCCGTGGATATCGACGTCCAGAAGGCCGACACTGAGGCCTTCCATCGCGAGAGTGAGGGCGAGGTTGGTGGCCACGGTGCTCTTACCGACCCCACCTTTACCAGACAGAACCACGATCTTGTGTCGGATGCCGGTCTGCGGGCTGGGCTCCTCCGGCGTTTCTGCTTGGCGCTGTGGGGATTGCCTTGAGCTCTGTTGAGTGGGTTTCGGCGGTTCGCGGAAGGCGATGGGTTGGATGTTGGTCGATTGGGGCGCGGGCGCGGCCGCGGGAGGATCAGCCGGCTGGGTTTCATGGTATTGCTGGATTGCCTTACGCAGGGTCAGGACGGCCAGAAGGGCGCAATGCTCGGAATCCGAGGGAATGCTTCCTGCCTGTTGGAGGACATCCTCGGGTGTAATGGCCTCGGCCTGCTCAGGTGCTACGCCTTGTGCCATAGCGGCCGCCGTGCTACCGCATCGCATGGAGTGGAAGCAGCCATCGGTCGTGAAGGTTGCGCGCTCGACAACGCCGTCGCGAACTGTCAGCCAGATCTCCATGGTATCTCCGCAAGGTCCTGTGATGCGGGCGTTTGAGTTGGATCCACGCAACGGTCCGTAGTTGGCCGGGACCTGTCGGGAGGCTGGGGTGGGTGAATCGGAAGCGCGATCTCTACCTGGCATCTTCTTCTCCTTGGGGACTTTCCATAGCACGATCTTGTTTGCCCGTTCGGGGGGCTGGGGCTTTGCGTGGAAGATTGCATCCCGGCATGGCGAATTGAGAGTCGGAGAGCTGTTGGTGCATCCATGCATGAAGGACTTCTTCGGCTTCGCCCGCGATGAAGGCGTGAATACGCACCCCACACTCTTCACCGGCGGCGAGAGCGGGGCGCGAGATTGCACCACAGATGAGGGAATCTGCGCCACAGGCGGCGATGGCGGCCATTTTCCCGACAGCATCCTTTCCGGACAAGTCCAGCATCTGCCGGTCGCGAATCGAATCGTCTTGAGTATCGACGATGAGGGCGCTGCTGGTCACGTCGAAGACGGGCGCTATTCGATGGTTCCAGATGGTCAGTGCGACTTTCATGTGTTGGGTGCGGTCGGGAAGATCTGCCAATCTCCGGTGGGCACTCTCCGATCATCCATGCCTCGACAGGTCCACAGGTTGGCGCAGGAAAGAGAGCATCCTTTGTGCCAAATAATTCGAATGCCCCAGAATCCGCTTGCATAGCCTGTTTTCAAGGCTCCAGCCGCCCTGGGCGACGCCGTTTGATCGCGGTTTTGCGACAAAGGCGTGGGCGAAGGGCGCGGAAATGCGAGGTCGTGGGTCAAGTCCGCCTGGAAACCTTATTAGGCCGCTGCGAAAGGTTGCCGGGACCGGATGGGGAGGACTCCCGCAGGGGGCGCAGAGGGCGCAGAGACGAGTACGAGTAGGAGTGGGAGTGGGGCACTGGTAGGAGGAAGACGAGGCCTGCTGAAACGGTATAGTAAATTAATCCCACCCCAAAAAAGTAGGAGACAGAGCGTGGAGCCTTCCCGCCCCAATTGGCAGGTCGAAAACGCCACTGCGTCCTCCGCGGGAGGCTTTCCGGATCCGGAGGGGAAAGCGGCTACCGATTCGGACGACCTCTGGCTCAATGGCGGCGGTGGGTCGGGATGCCCAGCGCCTTCATCTTGCGGTACAGGGTGGCCTTGTGGATGCCGAGCTCCTGGGCGGCGGCCGAGCACCGCCCGGCATGACGATCCAAGGCTGCGCGAATCGTTTCGCCTTCTGCGGCACGGCGCACGGAGGCTATGCCTTGGTGGCCGAGGCCGAACTCGACTGCGCCGCGCAGTTCATACGGCAGATGCTCCGGTCCGATGCGCTCGTCTTTGCAGAGGATGAACGCACGTTCAATCACATTTTCCAGCTCTCGAATATTGCCCGGCCAGTCATGTGCCATCAGCAGTGCGAGCGCCTTGGCGGTCGGTCCCTCGATCCGTCTGCCCTGGGCCCGATTGAACCGGTCGATCAGCTGATCGGTCAGCATCGGGAGGTCCTCCATGCGCTCACGCAGCGGTGGGATCCGAAGCGAGATCACATGGACCCGGTAGAAGAGGTCTTGCCGGAACTGCCCTTGCCTGACCATCTCCTCCAGGTTTCGATTCGTCGCGGCGAGGATCCTGGCCTTCAGAGGCTCTGAATGGGTCGCCCCCAGCGGTTCGTAGGTGCGTTGCTGCAGCACCCGGAGGAGTCTCACCTGCAGGGCGGGACTCACCTCGCCGATCTCGTCCAGGAACAGGGTGCCTTCCCCTGCGAGGCGCATTCGCCCCGGTTTTTCCTTCCCAGCGCCGGTGAATGCGCCCTTTTTGTAGCCGAAGAGTTCGGATTCCAGAAGGGTATCCGGTAGGGCGCCACAATTGATCGCCACGAACGGTTGTTCACCGCGGCCGCTCATCTCGTGGATGGCCTGTGCGAGCAGCTCCTTACCTGTGCCGGTCTCCCCTTGGATCAGGACGGTCGAGGAGCTTCCGGCGACGGCCTTGGCAAGATCGAATACCGACTGCATCGCGGGGCTGCGACTCACCATCTCCCCGAATTGGAAGTGCTCTCCCCCCAGTCGTTTCCGCAGGGCTTCGAGTTCGCTGAGATCGCGAAACGTCTCCGCTCCGCCGATGACATGTCCCCCCGCATCCCGCAGCACCGCCGAGGAGATACTGATTGGGATTTTGCGGCCTTGGGCGTTGATGATGTATCCCGATTGTTGAAGGATCGGCTGCCCGGTTGTGATCGTATGGCGCAAGGCGCATTGCGACTCACACATGCTCGATTTGAAGACCTCTGAGCAGAGCCTTCCGATTGCCTCGGACCTCGGGATCCCGGTGATGATCTCCGCGGCGCGATTGAATGAGGTGACCCGCCACTCCAGGTCGACGGTGAACACCCCGTCAGAGATGCTCTCCAGAATGGCCTCGGTTGAAGCCTCAATGATCGATTCGGGAGGGTAGGAAGGCATTGGCTTCTTCATGATCGGGAGAATCGACTCGGTGGTGGGAACGGATCCCTTACACTTGCCTCCACCTCACCCCAATTCAAACGTTGTGACACCGAAGATACGTTCCGTCGGAAGTATGGGCTGGTCGTTCTTGTACATGCGGGCGGTGCCGAAGACCTTTTCCATATTATAGGAACGGGCAAGGGCGATTCCGTTGGGGTTTACTTCCGGCACATCCAGGTAGACCGGAGCCTCTTGCCGTATCTCTGCGCAGAGTGATCGAAACAGGGAATCGGCGACCTCCTGATCGTCGGCAAAGAGCGGGCCGATCTTGAAGCCCACGCGGCAGGGGCGAACTACACCATAACCGCGGATTTCCCCACCCTGGACCATGGCCAAGGCGGCACCGGCCGGCTGGTGGAGCCATGTCCTGAGAAACCGGGTTCGGGGGTATTGGAAGAGCTCACGGTCGTAATGCGCGATGGTGTCGAATGGAATCTGGGTGATCGGGATCGTTCCCGGCATGTGATGGAAGGCGTCTGGCTGACTGATGAATTCGTACCGAATGTTGCTGTAGGCGAGGGTGAAGCCACTCTTCTTGTAGTTCGGCACCTGTTCAATGACACCGTCGAGTCCGATGGTCCGTCCCTCCAATCGACGGATGGCGGATTGCCACAGCTGCATCCCGTACCCTTGGCCTCGATGGGCCGGATCGACGATGTAGAACCCGATAAAGCCGAACCCGCCCTCATAGGCGACCGCGGATACAGAGGCGATCGGCTTGCCGTCCAGCATGCCGATCAGGAAGCCCTCGGGGTCCTGTGCCCAAAAGGCGGCCGCGTCATGCAGCCCTGGATTCCATCCCTCCATCGCGGCGCGTTCGACCGCCCAATCCACCTCGGTACGATTCATGCTCCGAATGAACAAACGTCCCATCACGTACCCCCCCCAGTTCATGTTCTTGCTCGGTGACAGCTACAAAGCATACCCCGCCAAGCGCTGTGCATGCAAGACGGGGGCCTCCGGCCTAGTGGTAGCCAGACCGTCCCGGTCTGGTCAGCAGCAGGTCTGACCGGGGGCAAGCTTTCCGCAATGCCTCACACCCCGATGGGATTCAACACAATCGGGGGCGGGGTCGGGATCGGGGTCGGGATCGGGATCGAGGAAATCGAGGAAATCGAGGAAATCGGAATGGAACCTTCCTGCGCACAACGTCCGCAACCCCGCTGCCGCCCAAACGCTGGGATGGGCACATTCACATTGCCCCAGCCCCATCTGCATACGACCTCAGGCCGGACCTCTGTCGCTTTCCTCTTGCCGATCACGGGCATTGCCATTCATGATCTGCTTTCGGTTAGAGGTCGGAAGCAAGGTCACACGGAGGAGAGGTTTTGATGGCGGATGAATCGACGGTACGTACGCTCTATATCGACGCGGATGCCCAACCGGAGCGCCCCTTTTACACACGATACAGGATTGCCGGTTTTCTGTTTGTGCTGACGGGGGTGATGGGTTGGTTGGACTACCAGTTTCGGGGTAACGCGATGGGTGGAGTTTGGTTGGAGCCTGCGCTGGTCAGTCGGCTGCTGGTCTCTGCGATGGTCTTTGGTCTGATTGGTCTGCTGCTCATCCTTGGGGTCCGACGCTCTCCGATCATCGGCCTGATCTGGCTGTTGGTTCATTTCGCCATGTCCGTGATGCTGGGCGGGGGGGAGTCTCTCGGTTCTTTCTTCTCGAATGGATTGCTGGCTTTGATGCTGGCGCCCTGGACAACCACGATACCCGCGTGGCTGGGCGGTATTCTATTCACCCTGCTCGCGGTTTTTCAGGCGGGTGGATTTATCTTTTTCCTCGTGTTGCTGTCGAAGATCACAGCTCCGGGAGGCCCCCTGGTCGTTCCTGACTGGGAGGATTCGGCCTCCGGCGAGCGTTTGGAAATGCCGGAGCACTGGGCGGTGATTCGGCTCAATTTTGAAGGTTTGAAGGAGGATCCGGACTCGATCTTCGGCATGGTTCTGGGTGCGGATCAGGCCTGGGCACCGTCCTGGTTGGAAGATTCACAGGTCGTGCTGCTGCCTCGCCTCTGGGTTCGATCGGTGTTGGGTGGTGCGCGTTCGTTTTGGGGTGAATCGGTGGCAGCGGAGGCGATGGAGTCGGGCATCGGCCTGATTTCCCTGCATCCGATCCGGGAGGATCTTTCCTGGCCGGAGCATGCGGGCATGCTGGCGCGCGAGGCGGTCGAGACGATCTCGATGGTATCGGAAGAGGAGTGGGGTGAAGAGAGCGTTGACGGACCGGAATCCGGCGATGGGGGGGAGGGCGCCGAGGTGGAAGCGACGATGGCAAGCGAACCTCTTGAGCCTATCTATGCCGTGGATGAGGAGGGCCTGAAGGTTACGGTCTTTTGGACCATGATTCCCGGGGAAGAAGAGGGCGAGCGTGGCGGAACGGATGCCACCGCTCCCACGGGCGTGTGGGATGCCCTGATTCAGCGGCCTACTGGCATCGTGCGGATTCGTCTGGTCGGCATCTCTGCGATTGGATTGCTGGGGCAGGAATTGCTGGAGGGGATGCTGTCCGCGTGGGGAATCACTCTTCCGGCCGACCTGGACAAGGTGATTCCAATGAACCGGGAACCGGAGCTGGAGCCCGAGCCGTTGCCGGTCGACGAGGACGAGCGGGTGGCCTCGCTCTCAGAGGGCGAGATCGGTCAAGCCCCAGGGGTGTGAGGCGTGAAATTCACGCCTGGACCGCGTGTGCGGCACGCTTTTTTTTGCTTCAAAAGCGATGTTTTGAATCGTCGGATCGATGCTCGGGTATTAAGATTGGTGCTTTCACTCCATCTTAGGGACCGGAGGTCGGTCTGGCATAGCAATTGCTTAATCACCGATGGGAATTAACAAGCGTCGGGATGGCCCGGCGGCCAGAGAGTGGACGATTTTCCGTGGGTAGCGGAAATGACGGAATGAAAGAAATGGTTTTTGGGAAAACACAGGTTTAGGTTGAAAGTTAGCGCTGAATGACGCGTTTCAAGTTTAGTTGACAGGCGCCGAATGAGGCGCTAGAACAAACCTTTACTTGGCCCAATAATCGAAACGTACAATGTTAGTATTGAGGGAGGCTTTCGAATGATGAATCTTCTTCGCGTAGATCGGCGTCGGCGCGGCTTCACGCTGATCGAGCTTTTGGTGGTGATCGCGATCATTGCCATTCTAGCCGCCATGCTTTTGCCGGCACTGAACAAGGCCCGTGAAAAGGCCCGTCGTATTGCCTGTGTGAACAACCTGAAGCAAATCGGGCTTGGTATGAAGATCTACTCCTCCGACTTCAGTGAGTGGTATCCGGAATGGGATGGTGTCGTAGCCAACCAAGGCGCATCCGCCCTTGGCCTGCTCTATCCGGATTACATTTCCGCCAAGAAATCTTTCCTTTGCCCGAGCGCCCAGGACAGTGATCCTGAGGTCAATTCCCAGGATCTACTTCCCGACCTCTTCCAGAACGACAGAGATGGAAGCTTCGCCTACATCGATGGTATGGACGAGTCCCGCAAGCCGGACAGCCCTGTTGCCGCCGACCGCTTGGCTGGTCAAAGCCGCGATGGCAATACTGACGCCAACCACGGCGAAGACGGTGTCAACGTCCTCCATAACGACGGTCACGTATCCTGGGTCAGCGGAAAAGAGAACATCCACCTGAAGCCTGAGTACGAGTTCAATCGGGTTGGAAGCTTAGCGCGGATGTGGTTCATGGATATGACCAATCCCGGAGATCCCAGCTGATCCGGTTGCCCGAATGGTTCTTTGATTCCATTTGAAAATTGGGCCAGATCCCGTCGGCGCTCCCTCTTGAGGGCCGACGGGATCTCTGTATTTCGGTTGAGGGGGTTTTTTGTAGGGACAGGAGGGAGGGGTGCTGCATCCATGGACTACGTGGCGTGAGAGCGGGATGGTTGATCTCCTGAAGGGAGGTGTTCTCGCCGGGCTGGTCATTCTGACCTATCCCCAGGTCTGGTCTTCGGCTGGGGCATTCGCTGACACAGTTTATCCCATCCCTTGGCCGGGGATTCTCCTCCTGTTGGCGCTCTGCGGATTGTGGGTTCACATCGATTCCGCCGCGCTGGATTTGGACCGGATCCGACGGGCAGGGCCTGTTCTTTTGGCCTTTGTCGCGGGACTTTGCCTGGTGTTCCTGCGCCTGTTTTTCAGTCCGGACCTTGCCTGGGCATTGTTGGCGTGCGCTGCCTTTGCCGCGGTCCTGTTTTTCCCGATTCAGCGGCTTACCGTCATGGCCTATTGTGCACCGGTTGCGGTGCTGGTTGCGCTGCGTGCCATTGGTGCCGAAGGGATTTGGGTCGGCACGTTTGGGAATCGGAATTTCTTTGCGAGCTATCTGGCTGCGGTCGTCATTCTCGCGGTTTCCGCCATTGGAACGGCATGTCGGAACCGACCAGGTACCTGTGAGCCGGGCGCTCCACCAAGCAGTGCACGGTACTTTTTGATCTGGGGCGTTCTAGGACTGATCGCCGTTTCCGCCTTGGTTCGATGTTGGTCGCGGGGGGCATGGCTCGGACTTGTGGGCGGTCTGTGCTGGATGGTGCTGGTTCGGCTGCGCGTTCTGAGAGAGCGACCACTTGTGCGTGCATCTATGATCGTTGCGATGGTAATCGGGGCCTTGACTCTCTCCTGGGTCGTGCAAGCCAGGTATGTCCAGGGTTCGGACGTACGGCCGTATCTCTGGCGCGGCGGGTGGGAACTGGTCGCTCAAAATCCGCTGGTGGGAGTCGGACCGGAGCGGATGATCGACGCCTGGCCGGCGGTGCGACCGCCCGAATATACGCTGCTGGACGATGCCGGGGATGTCTCTCCGTATGTCCACCATTGGGCACTCCAATTCTGGATCGACTGGGGGGTGCCCATCGGGTCGCTCTGGATTCTCTTTCTGGCGGGAGCACTCGCACTGCCTTTACGTGGTGATCCACATCGTGCCGCAATGCAGGGTGTGCTGGCTGTCTTCCTCTTCCAGAATACATTCGATGCCGGCCTGTTTCACTCGCCACTGCGTGAGCTGGCACTTTGGATCGCAGCGAGTCTTTGGTCCCCGATGCTACGGCAGGGGTGCAGCCAACCGCAGGACCGGACCGTGCCCTTTTCGACCTCGCCATGGCTGCCACGTCTGGGAATCGGTCTATTCATGGCGGTGGTCGCCTATCACGGTTGCTTACGACCCTGGTTGGGAAATCTCGAGGCCGAGACGGGGCACCTCGCTGCGGACCGATCCGAGTGGTCCGAGGCGGTGCCGAGATTGGCCGCCGCGGTGGCTTGGGGACCTGGTCCGCGCCGTGAAGAGCGCTACCGGCTCGGGTATTGTTTGGCTCAAGCGGGTGCGCATGAAGCCGCCCTTGAAGTCTATCTCGCCCTGGCCGGGATCAGTCCTGACTATACCAGAGTCAATGCGAACCTGACCCGGCTCTTGCTGGTTTTGGGCCGGTTTGAAGCGGCCTTACCTTACGCCGAGCGCCAAATGGAGTTATTCCCTCTCAATGCGGACGATCGTGTGCGCTACGCATCCTGTCTGCTTGAGCTGGGGCGCGTGGAGGAGGGCAGGGCGGCCCTACATCGGGCGCTCGAGCTTAATCCGGCCCATGCCTTCGCCCAACAGCTCCTGAGTCGGTTGGCCGGCGCCGGTGGCGAGCCCGGTGGCTGAGGCCAGGCGGGAACGCCTACGCTTGACCGTGCCGGCTTGGCTGGAGGGGAGGCCTGAGGGGGGCGCGCCTTTCCGGACAGGGGTTAGCCACAGAGGGCACAGAGATCACAGAGAGATTCTTTGTTTTGCCATCCGTCGGCGAGATAGCACCGACTTCACCCGCGTTGCTTTCGGATGGGAAAAGGCTTTCGCCTCTGTGTCCTC
>ENA-UOOH01002374-UOOH01002374.1-fermentation-metagenome-genome-assembly--contig:-NODE-2374-length-16316-cov-3.818400_pt1 | contig 16316 bp, 11 predicted proteins | sample MGYA00245778_ERZ724025 | MGnify/ENA primary metagenome ERZ724025 (study PRJEB28704, sample SAMN03018313) | fermentation metagenome | biome: anthropogenic terrestrial biome; feature: soil; material... | reverse complement strand
TGTTGGCTGTGGCCGAAGGCGCCATCGAGGTGGAACCGGGCTATGGTTTGGAGGGTGCGCTGCCTGATGGGCTTGTTGGGGCGGTAATCGACCAGGAAGGGATGCCCCATTTTAAGAACCAGGCTTATGGTGAGGGGCTTAAAGCCATGGCTGTGGCCTATGCTAATATTTTGGCTGGTGAGGAATTTGAAATCGTGGAGGAGCAAGACGAAGGCTCAGGCTGGTTCCTGTCTTTTGCTATCTTCATGTTGATCGTTATTTTGATGCGCCGTGGAAGGCGTTATCCACCCGGTGGAAGCGGAGGCCTTGGCGGTGGGGGCGGGGGTTCAGGCCGAACTGTAATCGTACCTCGCATGCCCCGAGGCGGTGGCTTTGGAAGCGGCGGTTTTGGCGGTGGCGGTTCAAGACCTTCCGGTGGTTTTGGCGGAGGGCGTAGTGGAGGCGGAGGGGCAGGACGACGATTTTAATCAACAATAGGAGAGTGAAAAAATGAAAAAAGGAACCATAGTTCTAATTGTTATTGCAGTCATTGCACTTGTTTTTGTATCCAGCGTTATTGGACGTTACAACCAGCTCGTAGAACTGGAAGAAACCGTTGACGCCCGCTGGGCACAGGTGGAAAACCAGCTCCAACGGCGAGCTGACTTAATTCCGAACTTGGTGAACACGGTAAGAGGCTATGCTAGTCATGAAGAACAAGTCTTTGCTGATGTTGCCGATGCCCGTTCCCGTCTCTTAGGAGCTACAACTCCAGAGGGGCAGATGGAAGCGAACCAAGGTTTGGATTCTGCTTTAGGAAGACTTTTGGCCATAAGCGAAGCCTATCCTGAGCTTAAGGCGGACACGAGCTTTATCCGTCTCCAAGATGAGTTGGCAGGCACAGAAAACCGTATCGCCACAGAACGGATGCGCTTTAATGAGTCTGTTCAGAGTTGGAATACTACAATTCGTCGCTTCCCCATGAATTTGGTGGCGAACATTCTTGGCCGCGAGACGAAAACCTTTTTCGAAGCAACACCCGGTGCCCTGGAAGTTCCTCAAGTTCAGTTCTAATGTCGTCTATTTATGCCATAGAGCCTTAGGGTGATAATGGAGAAGCCTCGTCGCAGCGGACAAGGCTTCTTTTTTTACTCTATGGTTCCAAAAGGCAGAGAATCCCTCTCCACCTCCCTGAGAAGGTCTAGATCGGCAGGTGGAATGTGGTCGGCAAAATAGTGTAATACTTCTAAGGCCTGGACAGGATACCGAGTGGCATGCCATACCACCAATTGGGACAACTGTCCTGGATGTTGAATTCCGTAAATGGGTATCCCAGACTCATCTTCACCTAAGGGCAGCATGACCTCTTGTTCCCTAAAATGCTCGAAGCGATCATCATCGATGGCTATCACATCGGGTGCTTCGTTGGCGGCAATGAGAACGACCAATTTTGTGTCCATAGTTCCTGGTGGGAGTAGCTGTAGGTCAATATAGGTTTCTTCACTTGTGGCATTGTAAGTATCTGCTAATTTTGTCATGCTCTCATTCAGCTCATAGTAGGCTTCACCGAAGACAACGATCTTGGCGCGCCCCATAGCTGGGTCAGGAGGCTTAGGCCAGAAAACAAGTAGAAGAATCACAGCAAATGCGACAAGAACACCGCCAAAAACCACCTTTTTTGAGACGGGAGGAGGCGGACCATCGCCCTTAGGGCGTTCGCCCTTCACAGCCTGGGCCACTTGTGGGCACCCGGTCTTGCCGCATCCACCTTTGCTTCTCCAACAATTGGCATGATGAATGCAGTGACAACGCGGACAGGCCACCACCTCATCCTCAGGGCTGATCTCCTTTTGGCAGACAATGCAGGTCTGTCCAAGATGGTCGGCACCTTTTGTGATTTTTTCTGGATTTCCCTTCATTATTCTCTCTCCAAATACAAAAAATCGTATAGTATGGTATTATTGATATTGTAACACTTTCTACCGGCTCTGCCAACAGAGCCGACCACCAACAAAGTTAAAGGAGGTTGGCGGATCTGAAACCAAGAGTGAAAATTTACACAGATGGAGCCTGTAGCGGCAATCCTGGGCCAGGTGGTTGGGGAGCGATTCTGATTCATGGGTCTCACGAAAAGGAACTATCCGGGTTCGTCGCGGAGACCACCAACCAGCGCATGGAACTTATGGCAGCCATTGAAGGATTGAGAAGCCTAAAAAAACCCTGCAAGGTGAAGCTCCACTCTGATAGTGCCTATTTAGTCAATGCTTTCACCCAGGGGTGGATTGAGAATTGGCAAAAAAACGGCTGGCTCAATACGAAAAAAGACCCTGTGAGTAACGCGGATCTGTGGAAGAAGTTGATAGCGTTTAGCCGTATCCATGACATTGAGTGGATTAAAGTGAAGGGCCATAGTGATAATAAGCATAATAATCGTTGCGACGCGTTAGCCCGTGGCGCCATTGAGGCAAGGAGGTAGGGGTGCCGTATTGCTTAGAGACTATAAAGAACTAATGGAAGAAATCAAAGAGATCACCACGGTAGATGGATTTGTTTCATCCTGCCTAGAGATCAAGGAGAGTATGTTCTTCTATGAGAGGGATTTGATGCTGGCTGCCTACAGCGCCTCTCTGGAATTACTCACCGTCGTGGCCATGCTGACTGCAGCCTTAAAAGGTAAGCGAGAACTGCTCAGGGCAGATGCAGAGGTGGAGCGCCTCGTGGATGGACTTGCAGAGGAGTTGAACAAGTATCAATTTCCCTTGGACATTCAGTATGTGGTGGACCATTTCTTGCAAGGGAATGGTTTTCAGACCCGCTTACGTATGCCCGCCTATACGCAGATGATGCACTGTTATAGCTCTACTAGCGATCATGGCGAAGAGGATCTTGATGCCCTCGTACAGACCGCGCACCAAATTCTACAGGAGGGCGGGTCCAATGTTGAACAGGAGCTAAATAAAGTGTTAGGTCATGCAGGAGCCAAGATGCTCCGGGGAGCTCGCCTACGCTCTATATGGTTGAGGGTTAGCCACCCCCGCATCCAGGTAGTATTACAGGGTCTACAGACCTTGATGAATAACTTCAGGGTGACTCCTTACTACAATTACCCCCTGGAGGATGTTTCCACAGAACGGCAAAAACGCAAAAAAGTGAAGGGGAATGTAGTTTCAGACCTTAGTGTTTTCCGCAATTTTCGTCAGGGTGGTTCGGGATATACTGATCTCAACACGGTACTCGATAAAGATGAGTATGATCACTTTTTCGAAAGCTTCTTTTCCAGTTTCGAACATATAGACGTAGAACCTGACAAGCAGGTGGTAGACCTCATTCTCATGATACTTGGCGTACGCTTAGTAAACGAAGACTTCAACCAAGCTTTCCTAATGAGGATTCTTGTGTATTGTAATCGTTGGTCACTGAGCGAAGTGAGTGATGTGGTTTTGCAGCTCCTTGCTGAACTGGATTTGGAAGCTCCCTTGTATTATGAGTGTTGGAGTCTGCTCAAATCCTTTGACGGGAAAGCACTCCCAGCCATGCGGCGTTTTGCCAGAGCCAATCGGGATTCCCCTTTGTTACCCTACCTTGCTCTCTTTTTATCCCATGGTCCTCCCACGAAGCGCAGGTGGAGTTTGCTAACGGAGATTTTCGATCATTATCCTGAAGAGAATGAAGAAAAGGCCCAAATGGCCATCTCTATCGGTCGCTATGGCGGGGAAGAGGCCGTAACATTCCTGGAGAAAGCGTTGGAATCAACATCCCTTGCCAATGGCCCTTATGGGGAGCGGCTCAAAAAAGCTCTGGAAAGCGCGAAACACAAAACGAATTAACCGGATCGAATTTTTCTTACAGCCCAGGAAGCGGCATCTTGTACAATGGTACTTGGATGCTTCTGGGCTATTTTTTCCAGAATTGGCAAAGCCTCAGGGTTACGCTGATTACCAAGGATGATGCAGGCATTTCGCAGGATCACATTCTTGCCACGCCAGGCCATACTAGTCCGGTCGAATTGCTCCAAAAACCCTTTCCTTGTCAAATCCAAGAGAGGTCTTAGATCCACATGTGGGCCGACGATAGGCTGGAATTCTTCATGGGGACTCAGGCGTACTTCTTGGTTAACGGGACAAACCTGCTGGCAGATATCACAACCCCACAACGCATTGGCAATTTTATCCCTAAATTCCAAGGGAATGGACCCGGGCATTTGCGTGAGGTACGAAATGCAGAGCTGGGGTTTGATTTTCCCTGGAGCGAAGAGGGCCCCTGTGGGACAGGCCCTCACGCAACGATCGCATTTAGCGGGGCAGGACCAATTGTCCTGCCCCTTGTTCTTTGTAGGAGGAAGGTCCACGTCCACCAGAATTTCTCCCAAGAAGACCCAAGAGCCAAAGGGGGGCACATAGACCGCACAGTTATTTCCAGGATAACCAAGGCCAGCCTCCACTGCAATGGCGCGGTCGATGAGAAAACTGGTATCAACTGCTTTGGTACACTCTTCCGCACCGACGTGCTCTTTCAGATAGTCTATGATCCGATCCATGCGTTCATTCAAGATTCTGTGATAATCAATCCCCCAGGCAGAGCGGGAAATGGTTCCATGGAGGGTAGGGTTAGGTCCAGGATCGCCTGTAGCATAAGACACAGCTAAGGAAATAATACTCTTAGCACCTCTCTGCAGATTTTTGGGATCAATGCGCTTGGAAATATCCGGATCCACAAAATCCGGATAGCGATTCTCCTCCTGGGCTTCCCTGAGCTTGGGAAGCATGGAATCAACGGACCTTGCGGGCATAATGGCAAATGCATCAAAACCAGCTTCATAAATAGCTGTCTGCAATTCTTGTGCGTTCACAGGACTACCCCTTTCCAGAGTCTATACAAAAAAAGGAGCACTCAGGCTCCTCTTGCTAGTTTATAGGGCTGCTTCTACAGAAGCAACTTGTGGGATTTCGTGTTTGAGGATTCTTTCAATGCCACCCTTTAACGTCAATTGCGACATGGGACATCCCGCACAGGCACCGGTTAGTTTCACTGTAACAATGTTGTCTTCGCTAACACCAATTAGTTCTACATCTCCGCCGTCGGCCTGAAGGGATGGGCGAATTCTATCTAAAACCGCTTGTACTCTATCTTTCATTTCGACACCTCCTTGGTGTTTTCTCAAAGGATTGCTGCAACCTGACGGTTGCTTCGCAAATATTAGTATACACCTCATGTTTAGCGATGTCTACGCATAAATGTGTTTGAAGAATTCAACGCTCCCCTTAGGTGCCGCAAAATGTACGGTAGGGCGGGGTCGTTGGTTCAGGGGGAGTAGCGAACTCTTCTTGTTCGGGACTATGGGCGAATGGGTTTTCAAGGACATGTAAAAGTCTTCTAAGCGGACCATAATCTCCCTCTTGTACGGCTGGTCTCAGTGCTTCTTCCACCCGATGATTACGGGGGATCACAGCTGGATTGCTCCTCTTCATGAGCCCTTGAGCCTCGTTCCAGCCTCCTGGAACTTGGCCGAGGCGTTCTCGCCACCGTGCCTTCCACTCCTCAAAGTCTGCTGACCGGTAGAGCTTACTTTGGTCAAATCTTGCGAAGGTGAGGTCTAAAAAGGCATTGGTGTAATCTGCCTTGTGATCACTCATGAGCTGCAATAAGTCCCTGACGAGTGCCTTATCTTCGTCTCTTGCGTTCGTTATTCCGAGTTTTCTTCGCATACCATTGAGATAATGCTCATCGTACCTAGAGGAGAAACTTTTTAATTCATTTTCTGCCATTTGCCGTGCTTTTTCTTGGTCACTATCTATGAGGGGAAGCAAAGTTTCGCCAAAGCGGGCTAGATTCCAGGCTGCGATCTTCGGCTGATTCGCATAGGCATACCGACCATGGTGATCAATGGAACTAAAGACTGTAGAGGGATCAAAAGTGTCCATAAAGGCGCAGGGACCATAGTCAATGGTCTCGCCACTAATTGTCATATTATCGGTATTCATCACTCCGTGAATAAAGCCAACTAGCATCCATTGGGAGATCAAAGACGCCTGGGCACCGATGACTGCTCTAAACAAGGCCAAGTACTTGTTGGATTCCTGGCTCGCTTCTGGATAATGGCGTTCTACGGCATAGTCCGCCAATAACTTGAGCTCCTTTTCGCCTCCTCTACCGGCTGCATATTGGAAGGTGCCAACCCGCAAGTGACTCTTGGCCACTCGGGTCAAAACAGCACCAGGCAAGGCAGTTTCCCGATAGACCTTTTCTCCAGTGGTCACAACAGCGAGACTTCTTGTTGTTGGAATTCTTAGCCCGTACATGGCCTCACCAATAAGATATTCCCTGAGCATGGGACCTAAGGTGGCCTTTCCATCACCTCCCCGGGAGTAGGGTGTGCGACCCGAGCCCTTTAATTGTAGGTCGTAGCGCTGACCGGAGGGGGTAATCTGCTCACCAAGAAGTAGGGCCCGCCCATCACCGAGCATGGTGAAGTGGCCAAATTGATGTCCTGCATAGGCTTGAGCCAAGGGTAACCCCCCTGGAGGGACTTCATTGCCAGCTAAAACGCCTACACCTGCTGCGGCTTTCAGCGCTTCAGCAGAAAGGCCCATCGCTTCTGCCAGTTGGTCATTGATAATCACAGCTTGGGGAGCTGGAACGGCATCTGGATCCGTGAACGAGAATAGAGACTCAGGTAGGCGGGCGTAAGAGTTGTCAAAGTTAAAACCAAAATCGTTTTGCTTGACCATGTCGACGTACCTCCCATTTTAGTATTCCTAGTGCGAGCTTGAACCATGCGGTAGGCTTGCGGTGTAATCCATATTGTACCACAGTTCTCCTTGGTGCTGCCGTCTTTTTCTCTGCCCATGGGGAAAACATAAAGAAAGGGGATATGGACCAGCAGGCGAATTTAATACATATCAGTACCGAATAGAAGGAGGTTACCTTTGACTAAGCAACCAGCTACTCGAATGTATCGTGGTTTTACTTTAGATCCTTTTCAAGCACAAGCGGTGGACTTTATCGACGAAAACAAGTCGGTTCTCGTGGCCGCTCCCACTGGGGTAGGAAAAACCTTGATTGCTGACTATATTATTGAGAAAATCTTTAGCGAAGGGGGACGCGTGGTCTACACCGCTCCCATCAAAGCGTTGAGTAATCAAAAATACCGAGAATTCAAAGCTCTGGTGGGCACCGAAGCCATGGGCATACTGACCGGTGATGTGGTTATTAATCCTGATGCACCTATTTTGATTATGACCACAGAGATCTTCCGGAACATGCTACAAGAAGATCCTGAACGCGTACGTGACGTGCGTTATGTCATTTTTGATGAAGTGCACTATATTGATGACCCTGAACGGGGGAGTGTTTGGGAAGAGAGCCTGATTTTCATGCCTTCTTCCATGCGCTTTCTAGGCCTAAGTGCGACTATTCCCAATGTGGATGAACTGGCCAGCTGGATTGAAGAGGTACAGGATTCAACAGTGGAGGTGGTTACCCATTCTGAGCGCGTTGTTCCCCTAAAACATTCCCTTTATGAACGCTCCATGGGCTTTACCACTATGCGTTCTGTGCAGAAGAAACATCGTAAGCTTGTGGCCGATAGTTTTGACGGACGGCCCGAGGTGCAAACCACCACCCATTTGGACTTGGTGAATGCTATTAAGGATACCTACTTGCCCTGTCTCTTTTTTACCTTCAGTCGTCGCAAGTGTGAGAGCAATGCACTGGCACTAGGTGAAGCACAAGACTTTCTGGGCAAGACGCAAAAGGCTGAGGTTCTGGCGATCATCGACGGCGTTTTAGAGCGCTATCCCAACATCGAAAGCGGGCGTTGGCCCCACTTAAGGAGACTTCTCTTAAAGGGAATTGCCTACCACCATGCTGGTATGCTTCCGGTATTAAAGGATATTGTGGAAGAGCTGTTTACCCATCGCCTCATTTCGGTGCTCTACTGTACAGAGACATTTGCAGTGGGACTTAACTTCCCCTGTAAGACGGTATGCTTCGACTCTAGTACCAAGTGGGATGGGGTAAGCTTTAGACCCATCTCCAATCGGGAGTACTTTCAGATGGCGGGTAGAGCAGGACGTCGGGGCATTGATGAAGAGGGTTTTGTCTTTACCATCGTGGACTTGAACTACTTCGATATTAGTCAATTCCCAAGCATGAAGGAGGACGAAGTTGAGCCCCTGAAGAGTCAGTTTGCCCTCACGTATAATTCCATCTTGAACTTGGTGAAAAACTACAACGAGCAAGATATCCATCGCATTTTAGGGCAGAACTTCGCCACCTACCAAGCCTCTGCGGAGCGTCAGGGAGTGTTGGTGCAGCTGGATATGTTAGGAGAACAACTGGCCCCCTATGAACAAAACCTTAGGGGTCCTGGCGGGATTGCACGGCTCATTCGCAAGAGGGGAGAGCTCGAACGACGTTTAACCACCACCTATAACAAACGCACGAAAAAATCCCTCAAACGAGACATCCGTTCCATCGTTCAGCGCCTCGATAGTGCTTTTTATCGGCACTACCAAGGGCGGGAGCGTTCGACCTTACGGAGAGAGTATCGGCAGTTTAAGCGGAAAATAGCTACCTATGAGCGCTTGATGCTTCGCGAAGAAGCCCTCGATCCCCATAAGAGATACATCCAGGAGTTTTCAGACAAGAGAGGGCTTTTGGAAGCACTAGGATACTTGCAGGGCGATGAGCTTTCAACGGCAGGACTTTTGGCAAGCCAGATCCATGGTCACGAACTGCTAATCACCGAGATGTTCATGGAAGGACTCTTCCATTCGTACTCACCGGCGGAACTTAATGCCGCCCTTGTCTCGGTGGGCTACGAACCCAGAAAGAATGAGTACCGCATCAAACACAAATTGGATTTGACTCCTGTCTACCGCCTCTGGCACTCCCTGACCAAAATGGAGCAGCGCATGATTGGCTTTTCCACGGTGCAATTCAATGACCATGTAGCAGCACTGGCTTATCGCTGGAGCAAGGGGGAGAGCTTTGCAGACCTATTGGATGCTTCATCCATTGATGAGGGCGATCTGGTCTTTGCCTTTAGGAGGGGTATTGATCTCTTGAGACAGGTGCGCAATGCCACCACCGAGGATCCCAACATCTATGGCAAATTACGAGAATGCATTGAGCTCATGGATCGTGACGAGGTTTCTATTTGGCTGTAAGATAAGAGGTGGTGTGTTCTATGAGTTACAAACTTCTGGCCTTAGACATTGACGGAACGCTACTGAATCGTAAGTCAGAGCTAACTCCTCGAACGAAATCATCCATCTTGTTGGCACAGGGCCGCGGAGTCAAGGTTGTGTTGGCAACGGGACGCAGGTTGACGAACACCTTGCCCTTAGTGCATACCCTAGGTTTGACCGAATTCGTCGTCGTTCATAACGGGGCTGTGATCTTTAGTCCGCAAGCTGGAAAGACCATGAGCCAGCGAGGCATTGACCTCCCTATTGCCCAGGAATTAGTGGACAAGCTCGATGGGCTTGGGATGAATTATGTTGTGTACACAGGCGAAAGCGCGGGGGAGCAGGTGATGGCGCCGGTGGGCAGCTGGGATGAACCTGAAGATCTCCTAACCCATTACTTAGGCGAGAGCGCAGAGTTTGTGGAGAAGGTTAAGCTCGATGTTCCTCCTGTACGCATCTCTTTGATAGATAGGGTGGAGAAGATCGATTCCTTCTACAGGCAGCTTGCTTCCTATAATGGGAAGATGAATGCTATGGTTTTTGGAACGGAGCGTAATATCTGGAGGGGTATTGAGATCATCCCCGCCAATTGCAGCAAAGGTACAGGCCTTGCTGAGGTAGCCAAGCGCTTAGGCCTAGAGGCCAAGGACGTTATGGCAATAGGTGATAATGTCAACGACATAGAGATGATTTCCTGGGCTGGCTTGGGAATTGCTATGGAAAATGGGTCAAAGTTGCTCAAGACGGAGGCGCAAAGAATTGCTCCCAGCAACGACCAGGATGGGGTGGCACAGATCATCGAGGAGCTCTTACTTTAGGGGGCGAAAATGTGACTTGCTTATATGTTGTTCCTAATATTTATGTACGTAACTTCAGGCGTGGTTTGTCCAGGGACAATGGGGCCCTTGTCATGACCATGCCAGGGTTGGTGGCCCAGATCCTCAAAGAGGGTCTTGTTTCCTATAAAGAGGATAAGGTCTTGGAAGAAGTGGCCATTTGGCAGAGTGTTCAGGAACATGCTGAAGATCTAGAATTCTTTGCTCCCATTGCCCATTATCCAGGATTTATGCAGGAGCTGAAATGGCTGTTTAGACAAGTGGATCTTGGTGCAGAGATTTTTGACGCCATGCCCTTGAAAGGTCAGAGGGAGCTGCGCATGCTCCATAGCTCGTATCACCGAATTCTTACAGAACACGGTGTTCTAAATGCCCCTGGACAAATGAAATGCAGTGTGGAACTTGCTAAAAAGACGAAAGTGCTGCCGGAGGTCAACCTTATTCGGCTACAGGGTCTAGGTGAACTCAGCCCCTTGGAGCAGGAGCTTGTGAATACTCTGGCTCAGGGGCGGTCCCTTGAAATCGTCTGGCCTCAGGTAGGGGCCCCTGTCGTAGAAGTGAGGAAAGCCCGTGATCCCATAGGTGAGGTGGAGATGATTGGAGAGGCACTGCGTAAGCAGATTGAGGAAGGGGCACCCCTAGAAAGACTTGGTGTGGCGTTTCCCAGTCCAGCCCAGTACTTGCCTATTTTGCATCAGGTGTTTGAGAGACTAAGAATTCCCTGGAGAGTTCCTGAGGTGAGCTTGCGTAATACTCCCTTGGGGAAAACTCTGCTCACAACCCTCTTGGCAGAGGTGCAGGGGTGGCATAAGCATCACTTAGAGCTCCTCACCGCACCTGGATGGGGATTTCCCTTCGGTCTAGCGGCTGAAGAGCATCGCCTGCTTCGCTTGGCGCCGCCCTTGAAAGGCCTACCTGCTTGGCGTCATTACTTAGGGGCACAACCTGGCTGGAACAAGGTGATAGATGTCTTGTCCGATATGGCAGGTGAGGTTGTTTTAAGGCCCCTTCGGGAATATGGTGCCTGGATAGAGAATCTCCTGGACAGACTCCAGCCAGAGCTATGGGTCTTACCAGAGGAGAACCTGGAAAACTGGGCGGAGTTGGTGAAAGCCTGGGATGGTCTACAAACCATCGCAGAGAGCCTAGGGCAATATGCATGGGAAATTTCACCCGAGCAATTCATTCGGCTCCTAGAAAGTCTCCTAGACAGTTATCAGATCCAGGGAAGACGGGTTTTTGCCGAGCGGGTGCAGATCATGAGTGTGGAGCAGCTTGGCGCTTACACCTACGATCAGCTCTATGTGGGGGGTCTGGTGGAAGGACAGTTCCCACCGCGCAGAAGTGCCCATTGGCTAACAAAAACCAAGCCAACTCTAGCCAGAGATGAGCTTTATGCGCGCCTATCCCATGGGGCATCCTTCGTTTACCTGTATTATCCTGAGGTGGATCGGGAAGGAAAACTAAATCTTCCCGCAACAATCCTGCCCAAGATAGAAGAAGATACGCAGGTACGTTTGGCAGAACCCATTCACTATCCTTCCCTCTTTCTTGGACGAGGCTTCTTAGAGGATGACCAACTCCTAGCTATGTTGCAAAGTAGAATTCTCGACGAGGGTCTTTCTGTTTCACAACTCAATCGCTATGCCAACTGTCCCTATCAGTTTTTCTGTGGCCATGTATTGAACCTTGTTCCCGATGAAGAGGTATCCTTAGAACTCGATGCCAGAGATCATGGCAACTTTGTCCATAACGCGCTACAAATCTTTTGGGAGGAATATTTAGGAGGATCTCTTCCCAGTGTGGAAGACGGACAAGCCACAATTGAAGGGTTGCTCAGAAAAGAATATGCTAGTGCCGGAGGACAACCTTCTACCCGTTTAGTCCGCAGTATGCGCGATTTTATCCGCCACGACCTCGGGTGGGCCCAGAGGGGTTTTCGCCCGAGATATCTGGAAAAGTGGTTCCGGGGTTTGACTATCCAGACGCCTCTGGGGCCTGTGGCAATCAGGGGGCGCATCGATCGTATTGACCTAAACCCCGATGGCGCCTATGTTCTCTATGACTACAAGACGGGATCTGCCCCTCAGATTAACGCTATGATTGAAGGTAAAGATGTGCAGATTGCTGCCTATCTCTTGGCGGCCCAAAATATCCTGCCTAGTGGGCGCAATGTGGGGGCTGCTTATTATGTTATTGGAACCCGCAGTAAGAAGGGCATTTTCCATGAACACTATCACAAGGCAATAGGTGTTTCTAAGGGAAAAAATGTCCTGGATGAAGAGGGTTTTGACCACCAGAATCACAAATTTGTCGAGATCTTAAGAACTCATGTGGAGCACATTTTGCAGGGGAAGTTTCCCATTGAACCTGCGAGTTCTAGAATATGTAGTTATTGTGCCTTTCAGGGCATCTGCCGAAAGGAGATGGGGTTTTAATGTCCTTTGAACCAACACCAAGCCAAAAGAAAGCCATTACCACCATCGATTGTCCCCTGGCGGTTACAGCCGGTGCCGGTTCGGGAAAAACCAGAGTACTTGTGGAGCGTTATCTTCACCTAATCGATTACGGCGTGCAAGTGGGAGACATCGCAGCCATCACCTTTACGAAAAAGGCAGCCCAGGAAATGAAGGACCGTCTCCGGTCGATGCGCCCTGACTTAATCGAGAGTCTGGAGCAAGCTCAGATCTCCACCATTCACAGCCTTTGCCAGCGCATCATCGAAGAACACCCTCTCCAGGCCCAGGTTGACCCGCGTTTTCGAGTGGGAGAAGAGTGGGAAACGAAGGTGTTGCTGACAGAAACAATCGAAGAGGTTGTAGCCGAGTTGGACTCCCCGGAGGCCCTGGGAACACCCCTCGAGATTGCCAACGTCGTCTTGGAGTTGTACGAAACGATGTTGAGCAAGGGGGATTTAGATTTCAACCGACCTATGGCGAGGGAGGAGGGAGTAGAATTTCCCCTCTTGCAGCTGGGGTACGCTGTGGATAGAGTTCTCTCTCTAAAGCCCACAACAGAGGTGCAAAAGAGAGTGTTAGATGACTTAAAGGAACAGTGGCCCGGTCTATTGGAGCTTATGCAGTTTCCCGATGATGAGTTTCGCCTCGAGGCCCTTGACATCTTATTGAAACTTGTGAAGAGCATTCGCGGCAAATTGGCAGAACAGACCCAAGGCCTTAGAGAGTTGATTGAATCTGCCCAAGAGACAATTAGAGAGAAGCAAGGACAGGTGATCATAGCCTATCTAGGAGAGGTCCTAGAGCAGGTTCACCACCGCTACGATGAGAGAAAACGGCTCGCCCGTATTGTGGATTATAATGATCTAGAGCAGTTGACCCATGGGCTTCTTCTCGACCCTAAGGTTCGGGCGGATTATCCCTTTAGCCATCTCATGGTGGACGAATTTCAGGACACCAATCCTCTCCAGAAGAAAATCGTAGATGCGCTCGTGGCGGAGGGAGCCACGCTTTTCGTTGTGGGGGACCCCAAACAGTCCATCTATCGCTTTCGCGGAGCTGATGTGGGGGTTTTCGTTGAGACCAAGGACGAAATAGCAGCTACGGGATCAAATGTGTTTCTAGAGGAAAACTTTCGCTCCCGGCCCGAGCTCATCGGCTTTGTGAACGCTGTGTTCGGGCAACTCATGGAGGGGGAGTCCATAGGATTTGAACGAAGTGCCGCGAAAAAAGATGCTGCTGGTGGGCCTTGTGTGACGATCTTGCGCACACCTGCGGAGGATTTATTATCTGGCGAGGCCAGGGTCGTAGAAGCAGAGCAAATTGCTCTGAAGATTCGGGACCTAGTAGATAGGGGAGACTATAGGTACGAGCAGATCTCCATCTTGTTTCGGGCCATGACCAATGTGCACATTTATGAGAAAGCCCTAAAAGAAGTGGGCATTCCCTATGTGAATCTAGGTGGCCGAGGCTTTTATTCAAAACAGGAAATCCAGGATGTCCTCAACTATTTTCGTTGGCTTGAGGACCCGGCGGATGAAGTCGCGCATCTAGCTGTTTTGCGTTCTCCCTTTTACCTCATCTCCGATGAAGGTCTCTGCTGGATTCGCCAAGACCGCCCGGATAAACTAACGGCCAAAGAACAAGAGGCCCTAAAAAAGTCACAGGATGATTATGTCTTTCTTCGCTCCCTCGCGAGGCATCGCCCGGCTCCGGAGGTAATTACATCCTTACTCGAACGGACAGACTATGTGGCAAGTACCTGGCGTTTACCTTTTGGACCTCAAAAGGTGGCAAATATAGAAAAGCTTCTAGAACAAAGCTGGGATCTCTTCGCCCGGGATCTGTATACAATCCCTGAACAGTATAGATTCTTACGTTTAATGGTCCAAGATGGGCAAAAGGAGGGAGAGGCTCTCCTTGATGCAGAGCATGCTGATGTAGTAGTGCTGCGCACCATTCATGGCTCTAAGGGTTTGGAATTTCCTGTAGTCTTCTTACCTGACACCAATGCTAGCGCCGTGCGAAGCCAAACGGGGGAGGTTCTGTATCATCCCGACTTTGGTCTAACCTATAAAGGCATGAAGAGCTATGATGCTCTAAAAGAACGAGAACGGCAGGAAGAGATCAGTGAGGCTAAGCGCCTGCTCTATGTGGCTGTAACCAGAGCTGAAGAACAGGTTTATTTCTGTGCCCGTGATGGCAAGACCCACAGGGATAGCTGGTGGGCCTGGCTGCAAGACATCTTACAATGGGTACCTGAAAGCCTCTACAAAGAAATGTCAGGAACACTACCTCCCCTTAAGGGAAGACCTCCAGAGGGAGGGGTTTTGCATCCCAGCTTCCCAAGCTTCGCGCCCCTTTCCCCCCAGTACAATCAAGTCTCCTTTTCTGTAACGTCCTTGATGAACTACGAGCGCTGTCCCCGCTACTATTATTTGCGCTACATTCTCGGAATGCCTGAGCGTAAGAGGGTCAAGTCGCGAAATGACGCACCTGGGTCTGGGGCCCCCTTGAGCGGAACCCAGCGGGGAAACATTGTGCACCGGGTTTGCGAACAAATCAGAGATCCCGCCCACCTGTCCCAATTGGTGGATTATGCCGCCAACATGGAGGGGGTAGAACTTAGTACGAGACAGAAGGCTCAACTAGAGGAGATTATCACTCCTTATTTAGATAGTGAGTTTTTCTGGCGAGTAAGTGCTGATGCAAAGCTTAGGGGTGGCGCCCAAGCAGACTGGGAGATTTACCAGGAGCATGATTTTATCATTCCTGCGGGTGAGTTCACCGTAAACGGTTTAGTGGATCAGGTTTTTGTGAGAGAGACGGGCATTGAGATCGTAGACTTTAAGTCCAACTGGATCAGACAAGAACAGATTGCCGAGGTAGGCGCCAGTTACGATGTGCAGCTACGTCTCTATGCCTGGGCCATGGCAAGAGAGTTTGGACTTCCCGCCCTGAGCTCACAGGCCTACTTCTTGATTCCCAATCAACTGTATGCCCTGGATACTTCGCTTTTGGATGCGGATCAAACAGAAGAGTGGTTGATCAGAACCTGTGCTTCCATAATTCAAGGTTCTGAAGTGGGAGTAGAGGCTTTCCCCATCATGGCTGATTGCTCCCTGTGTACGCAGATGTCATACTGCAAAATGTCGAGCGATGTTCCTGCGTTAGATGCTAGTAATACGGCATCCTTTGGGGAGAATACAGGTATTGAAACGGATGGGGTCGAGGAGGAGTTATTTTGAAATTCACACAGCGTGAACTGGGTAAAGGTGTGCGCCTTCACCTTTGCGAAACCGATAAATTTAAGTCTCTGACCTGCAAGGTTTTCATTCGGCAGGATCTAGAAGCTAAAGATGCCACAAGTGCAGCTCTCTTGCCTCTCCTTCTGAGAAGAGGATCGCAGAAATTTCCTTCTACATTGCACATTGCTCGAGAGTTAGAGAATCTTTATGCCGCGGAGTTTGGCGCAGATATCTTGAAAATTGGCGAGCAGCAGATTCTTGAACTCTACCTTCAGATGGTTGATCCCAGCCTTGTGCCACAGGGCGAAAAACTGCTGGATAGGGGCCTGAGAGCGTTTTGGGAGATTTTCACCGAGCCCCAAGGCCCGGGCGATCGCTTCTTGGACGCTTACTTTGAACAAGAAAAAAACACTCTGGAACAAGACTTGAAGGGACTTGTCAACGACAAGCCTTTTTATGCTCTGGCCCGTTTTGTAGCCCTAATGTGTGCCCAAGAGCCTTTTGGAATTTACAAATCGGGAGATTTGGGGAACCTGAAGCATTTAGAGAATAAAGAGGTCTATGAACATTACGAGACCCTCATGGGGGAACATCCTACCGACATTT
>ENA-UOOH01002371-UOOH01002371.1-fermentation-metagenome-genome-assembly--contig:-NODE-2371-length-16323-cov-5.286698_pt1 | contig 16323 bp, 14 predicted proteins | sample MGYA00245778_ERZ724025 | MGnify/ENA primary metagenome ERZ724025 (study PRJEB28704, sample SAMN03018313) | fermentation metagenome | biome: anthropogenic terrestrial biome; feature: soil; material... | reverse complement strand
GATCCCTTGACAATAGAGCCTCGTCAAAGAATCGATGCCCTCCTTCAGCGATGAGATCCCCTCGTCGAGCTTGGCGACATCCTTCTCATCGGACACAGACCTCATGGCTTCCCTTCTGTCCAAGCCATCGCGGATCAGGCCAGACACATAGGCGCTCTTGCTGCCTTTGTAGTTCGCTCTTTCGATGTCTTCCTTCATCCTCCTCTTCGTTTCCTCGTCGACGTTGTTCAGCGTGATGTAATCAAAATCCAATACGTTTACCTCCTTGTATTTCGCGGAAGGAAGAACATTCAGTCACTGTCTGTCACTGTGATAGTAGATAAGGTGGAATTCGTCTCCTTCAACATACATCGGGGAAATAGTCTTCATTTTGGTCCCCGAAAACTTTTTAGAAGGTATATCAACCGCCTATTCCTCCCTCCATAACATAAATACTGATTTGCACCGGGGTTGCCTTGAAAAAAGTTGATGGAAAATGAAAAGTGCCGATGTTCTCGGCACTTCTTTGCATAAAGTTTTTGAGATTTCACTTGACGGATTTCGGAGTTTTATTCTTTTTGGCCTTCCTCATGTTCTCCTTGACCATAGGAGGGAAGGTCTCAATTCTCCTCTTATGGACGATTTTCTTCTGGGCGGCCTTCTTTTTATTTAGCTCTCCCAGGGCCTCGTATTTGTCGTAGGCGTTGTGGTACTCATCCTCCACACCGGGGATGGTCTTGTAGTCGTCCCAGTGCCACTCCCTAAGTCCCAAGGAATTCGGCAGGCCATAGGCTTTCCTTATAGTCGGTTTGAAATCGTAGAACTCATCCTCGATACCACACTTGAAATGGTAAGCGTTCTCGACGGTCCCTTTCTTCGGATCCGTTCTGGATTCAGCTCGGAGATACCCTTTCTTCTCCAGCCATCTCAAATCGTATTGGATGGTTCTGTCTTCCACGGCGAGGTCTTTGGCCATCTTTCTTATGTTGAAAGGCTTGCCGTCATGCTTTTCAACGTAATAGAGGATGATGCATTTTCTCTGGAACGGCGTTATCTTTCGGATCTGGTCATCGTTCTCATCGTCAGCCGGCAATACGCAGAAATATCCGTATTTGCCCAATTTAAAATCGGTTCCGGCATATCTTCGCCTCTCGTAGGTCGGGACGCGCTTCGGATCGCTCACGTCGAAATCCTCATCTTCCATCTCGTCTAGCTTATCAAGGGCGGCCTTGCTCACCTTCTTCTCCTCGCTCAACTTTCTCCTCTTCCACCGCTCTCTCAAAACATCGTAACCTTCCTTGTTTTTCTCCACTGAAAAAACCTCTCTTTCGACGATTTGCAGCTTCCCCTCAGCGCGGACTGGATGTCTCTCCTTACACAATATCGAGGCGGTATAGTGTGTGGCCCCGGCACGATTTCTGACGTCAATCCGTCATCATGTATTGAGCTTGATCGATAACCCCTTGGACGGCCTCGTCCTGATAATCAGGCGGATAGTTGTATTTTTTGAGGACTTTACGGATGGCAATCCTCATTTTAGCCTTGGTAGACTCTTTGCTGGCCCAGTCGGTCTTGGCGTATTTGTCCACAATGTCCTTCAGTTCTCTGGCGATGAGCTTAAGGGTTTCGTCATCTAACAATTCCTTGGCTGACTTGTCTCTGACAAGCGCATCGTAGAAGGCCCTTTCCCTGCCGTTTATGCCGAGCTCATCAGCTTTCTTCTGGTCTCCGACAAGCTCCTGAGCGAATTGAACAAGTTTGACGATAGTCTCGTCAGCGACGAATTTATCGTCGCGGTCGTTATATTCCTCGAGGATTTTCCTCAGTCTCTTTGAGTACTCCTGGGATTTGAGGTAGTTGTTTTTCCTGCTTTCGGCGATGGCTCTTTCGAGAAGTTCCCTCGCTATTTGGACGAAAACCAACGGCGGATTGCTCTTCCTCAGCTTTTCAATCTTCTCCTCACTCAAAAGCTCAATCACGTTGACGGAATCATCCTGCTTCGTGAGGACTTTTACTTCATCCCCTTGAACCGCATCCGCCAATAAGGAAGCGACGTATTTGTTCATCTCGCTGATGGAGACCGGGGCCGGGTTGGTCCTGAGCTTCAGGATGTAGCTCCGGATGGCGAGGTAATAGTAGATGTCATTCCTCTCCTCTTCGGTGACGATGCCTCCACAAGCTACAAAGGCCTGCTTGATGGAGATGCTCAAATCCTCCATGAACATCTTCTCTCGTTCCTTGTCTTCCAAGACGAACTGAGCGCCGTTCTGAATTGCTTTGAATCTCGTCAAAGAATCATTAGAGAAGAAGCCGGATTTGTCGACCTTGTAGAACCACTCGTTGAGGATGCTGAGCTTCTCTTTGAGGATGTTGTAGATTTCCTTTTTGACGTCCTGGACGTTGGATTTCCTGTCGCGATCCGTGTATTCGGACAAAGCGGCCTCCAAGGCCTTTCCAAGTCCAATGTAATCCACAATGAGGCCAGAGGACTTGCCCGGATAGACTCTGTTCACGCGGGCGATGGCTTGCATGAGGGCATAGGACTTGAGTCTCTTGATGAAATACATCACGTCGAGGTCCGGGACATCGAAGCCTGTCAGCCACATATCCACGACGATGGCAATCTTATATTTGGAGGTGTCTTTCTTAAATTCCTCTCCTAAATCGGCCCTGTAAGCCGAATTGCCAAAAGCCTTTCTTTCCTCCTCGGAGTCCTTGTTGGATTCGGTCACGACGAGGATGATCTTGCCCTCATATTCGGGCTTGAGCTCAAGCATCTTCTTATAAAGCTTGAGGGCTCCCCTTCTGGTCTGGCAGACGATCATCGCCTTGCCATGGAGGAAGTTCTTCCTCTCCTCGTAGTGATCGAGTATGTCTTTGGCAAAGAGTTCGACGACGGAATCCTGCTCCAGGATGCCGGAAAGCTTCAACATCTCTCTCTTTGATTTCTTGACGGCCTCTGGAGTGCTACGCTCGTTCTTCTCGATGTCTTCGTAGTAGTCGTCTATCTTCTTAAGGACGTCCTCATTTGTCCATATCTTGGCGAGCCTTGACTCGTAGTAGAGTTTCACCGTCGAGCCGTCGATGATGGACTGGGTCATGTCGTAGACGTCGATGATATCGCCGAAAACATCCGTTGTTTGCTTGTCTTTGTTGGAAATCGGCGTTCCGGTGAAGCCAATGAATGTGGCATTGGGCAAAGCATCACGGACGTATTTCTCCACGCCGTATTTGAAGACTGGGGAAAGCTCTCCTTCCTTGTCTTTCTCGTAATGAACGGTCTCGTAGATGCCGTAATGGCTTCTGTGGGCCTCGTCGGTCATGACGATAATATTGTCTCTTCTGTTCTCAGGAAGATTCTCTTTGTCGAATTTGCCGATGGTGGTGAATATGATCCCGCCTTGTTTGATCGTCCCAAGCTTTTTGACCAAATCTGCCCTGCTATTGACGATGGCCGGATCCGCACGGAGATAGTCCCTGGCGCTACAGAAAGTCTTATAAAGCTGGTCGTCAAGGTCAATTCGGTCGGTCAGCAAAACAATCGTCGGCACATTGAGCTCTGGGGCTTGGAGAAGCCTGTGAGCCAGCATCACCATGGAGAAGGATTTTCCGCTTCCCTGGGTATGCCAGACGATGCCAGCTTTTCCGTCCCCCACCGGCTTCTTTGCCTTCATAATGGAGGTCATGGATTTGAGAACGCCGAAATATTGGTGGTATTGGGCCATTATCTTGATCGGCTTGTTGTTCTTGTCCTTTATGAAGAACAGATTGTTCTGGATGAGGTCGAGCAGATGGCTTTTCGAGAACAATCCCTCAATCAAGATGTCCAGAGTCCGCACGCAATCCTTGTCGTAGCCCTTTTCACCATTGACGCTCTTCCACTCCACAAAACGGTCTTCGGGAGACGTCAAAGTTCCGACCTTTGTTGTGACGCCGTCGGAAATGGCGAGGAAGGCGTTATAGTTGAATAAAGTCGGGATGTCATAACGGTATCCGCCGTGCTCGGTATTTCCGCCAAGCTGGTTATAAGCATCGGTCAAAGTCGCCTTGGTCCCCGCTTCATCGAAGGTCTTCAGCTCCATGACGATGAGGGGGATCCCGTTGATGAAGACGATGACATCGGGTATCCTCGTGTCTCTGTTCTCATTGAATTTAATTTGATGAGTGACCTGGAATACGTTGTTCTCCGGATTCTTGAAATCGACGAGGCGGACGAGCGGGTTAACCGCGTATTCCTTCGATTCGATGGTGATTCCGTCGATGAGCATCTGGTGGAACCGATAGTTCCTCTCAAAGAGAGACGGGTTGTCTATCCTCTCGATTTCCTTGATGGCCTCTTGGAGAATGTCCGCGGGGTAATGGTTAATCCGCTGCAGGCATTCCATGAGAAGGTCTTCGTTTATGAATTCGTGCAATTTCCGGTTGGCAATCCAGTCATCGTTGCTGGGGTCAGCGAAATCGTAGCCCTGCCCTTGCAGTAAGGAGATGATCGACTCCTCTACAACATTCTCGTTTACCATTTCATTTGCCTCTCTCAATCGACCAGTATCCGTTTCGTCTGGAGCCTTTTCTGGTGATGAATCCGAGTTCGGCAAGTTTGGCGGTCGATTTCTTCACGGTGCTAAGGCTCATCCCGATCTCTTTGGATATCTCCTCGGCGTTTGCTTTTGGATTCCTCTTTATGCAGTCGAGTATCTTCTTTTGGGTTTCGGTCAGGGAAAGCATCGTCTCTTCGCTCACGCTACTTCCGGAAGCCCACTCGGGAGCGAAGGCATAAGGGATCGTGACGGTGAGGAAATTCTCGGATATCGTGAAGGCTTTTCTGCCATATGCGCCCACGATGATGGGGACGCCGTGCCCCGTCTGCTCGGCATAGTCGAGCTGGGTGAAAATCGTCTGAAGGGCCTTGTTCACCGGGCGGGAGTCGCCTTGGTAAAAGGCTTCCTCCGAAAGCCCGAATGGGAGACCGCCATAGGAGACGATCTCCAGTCTGTCCGAAAAGATATAGATGGCCGGAGGCGTCAGGTCATGCCAAGAATTGTGAAGACACGCGTTGACCCAGGCCTCGCGGAAAGCTGCGAAGTCGAAAAGAGGGATGTCCTTCCTCTGCGGCCCCGACATGTCCACGTTGGTCTCGTCGATGCTCTGGACATAATCCATCGCCTGCTGCATCGCCAAGATCATGCATTTGCTTCCGAATTCGGTCCTTTGCGAGATGGAGGCTTTGTCCTTACTCGGGAATCTCGCCACCTTGATGGAGACGTCGCTCTCATCGGAGAGCAGTTCCGCCATCTGGTTGTATCTCCCATCGTCCGTCAAGAGCCTCTCGTTCTTGGCGAACGTCTTCTCATTGCTCACGTGATAGCCTTTGGAGACCAAAAGGGATATAAGCTGGGTGAAATGGAGGTCTTGCCTGGATGCTGCCGATTCCCTTATGAAATCGAACCCTGAGCCGACGAACATTTTCTTCAACGCTTCCCTTGTGGCTTTCTTGTCCTGATCGGCTGAGCGGGCATAGTAAAGCCCATACGCCGAATAGGGGGAATCCGTCCCCTCCACATCCACTTCAATGTACTCCAGGCCTTCGGGTGTCGTTTTCGTCTCTATCGTCGGGATAATGACTGGCTCGATAAAATTGTGGATGGCATCGGATATGGTCCTCTCGGTGTCTTTCCCCATCTGTTGACCTACCACTTCCCCATCGTTCATCACGCCGAAATAAAGCGTTCCCCTGCCCGATTTGTTCAGCATCGATGCAAGGGATATGACGCCTTCTTTTAGCTCGGAGGTAGTTTTTTTGAACTCTACAGTCTCGCTTTCTTTCCCCAGGTTCATGCTCTGGCCTCCTCTTGCTGAATAGTTTATCATAAGTGCAATCAATAGTTCAATTTAAAGTTCATTCCAAAGTTCAATTTATGGTTGATTTCATAGTTCATAATTGGCGTTATAGGAAGCGTGGACGATTTAATTGATAACATAGGAGTTCAAGAAGCGTCGACGTTGAAAGTGATAACTTCGATGTTTCTGCCTTTTGAATCGAAAGATTTGATTCCGATAAAAGACTACAGCCCGAGCATTATCAAGCCGGAAATAACAAAATTTTCCGATGAAAAAACATATTTGGATACATCATGTGTAAACGAGATTGATCCTATTGACTATTCCTATAAAGTCACTTTTGAAAATCGTCCTTTACGAGCAAATATGCAGCCTACAATCGGTTCAGTTTGGACGGCAAAGATGAAAGGCAGTTTCAAGGTGCTGAATATCACCGAGCTTGATAAGACTATTTTGAATTCATGTATTCTTTCGACCGGTTTTTTGGGCGTGCAATCCTCTCAAAACTTGCCCGCATCCTTTCTTTTCGCTCTTTTCACATCTGGGCCTTTTAGAGCCAAAAAGGATTTGATTTCAACTGGAGCCACGATGGAGGCAATCAACAATAAAGACTTCTTGTCACTCATGGTGCCTAATGCCACCGTAAAAGAAATGACAGCATTTGATCAAACCTGTTCACCTATCCTTCTTAGGCTTTCGTCCTTGCGTGAAGAAAAGCAAAGATTGGTTGCTATCAAACAACAATTACTCACCAAGTATTTCTTAAATAGGCACATTTCATAGTTTCCTATTCCCATAGGAGGCATGAAACATGCAGAAATTCAAAGACTATCTCAAACGTGAGAATCTTTCGAAGAACACGATAGATTCTTACCAATCGTCCGTCGATCTCTTCTTCTCAAGATACGACAAAATCACAAAGGACAATCTTCTCTCTTACAAGGCGTTCCTCGTCGATTCCTACAAAGGGAAAACCATCAACTTAAGAATCCAAGGAATCAACAAGTACCTCGAATTCATCAAGAAGCCCAACCTGAAACTCAAATTCGTGAAAGTTCAGCAAAAGACTTACCTCGAAAACGTCATCAGTGATGCCGATTATGAATTCCTGAAGAACAAGCTTTGGAAGGATCAAAACTACGAGTGGTATTTCGTCGTCAGGTTCCTCGGCGCCACTGGAGCCAGGGTCTCTGAGCTCATTCAGTTCAAATATGAAAACATCAAGCGAGGCTATATCGACCTCTACACAAAGGGTGGCAAAATCAGGCGAATCTTCATCCCGGTTGCTTTGCAGAAAAAGGCACTTGCCTATTACGATTCGATTAGGAGAACATCTGGTTACATCTTCCTGAATTCGAAGGGCCAGCAGATCACGACGCGCGGTCTCTCCCATCAGCTGAAAGAACTTGGAAAGAAATACAAAATGAATTTGGCCGTAATCTATCCACATTCATTTCGGCACAGATTTGCGAAGAATTTCCTTGAAAAGAGAAGGGATATAGCACTTCTAGCGGATTTGATGGGCCACGAATCTATCGAAACGACGCGAATCTATTTGCGGAAGACCAGCGAAGAACAAAAGGAAGTGGTCGACAAGGTTGTCACCTGGTAGCCTCAAAAGAACTTTCTCATCAAAATCTCTTTTTCTTCCCTTAGCGTTCTTATTTCTTTTCGTGTGGAGACCAATAAGGTTAGAAGGTTTCTCAATCGATTCACGGTGAATTCATCTTTTATCAAGGGGATTTCAATATCGCTGACGTATCTTTTATCAGTATGCGGAATAGCGGATCCCGTGGTGTTCTTTTGGATATCCTTTTCGTGCTCTTCCAGGGCAAGAAACGCCACTGATGAATCGATTCCTTTGCATTCAATCTTAGACAAGGTCGATCCGATGCTAAACAACTTGCGTCAGTCAGACCCGACAAACTATGGTTGGATCAGCAACGTTAGCCATTCTCCGCTTGAGGTCTTTCTCGAACTTATCCGAGAGAAGGAAATACTTTGGGTCGGCGTTGTTCTTCTTGCATATGGCTCTCATCTTCTCGTCATAGCCTTCCAGATTATTCTGCATTTTCTGATAGTCCCGGACATAGATCGGGTTATGGAGGATGAGTTCCACGGCTTCGTCCAACCGCTCTCTATAGGGTGCCATGTTGCCTGAGCTGTAGTCCAAGGAACCATCTTTGGGAAAATCCTCCACCAATCCCTTCAGGATGGATTTCAGGCCGTCCTGATATTGGCTGTAGCTCTTGCTTAACGGATTGCTCTTGAAGTCTTCCAGGAGCTGTTTCCGGTGGTTCTTGAGCATATCCTGGTCTGTCTCAAAGAAGCGTTCCACATCCGCCTTGATAGCATTCAGGCAGGCTGGGCTGATTCTCCCCTGATGATAGACATAAGAGCGTTTCTTTCTGGAATAGTGACTTGGTTCTGTCTCAAACCAAGAGATATGGACATGGCGGTTATCGGTGTTCTCATGCAAGCCGGCATACCAATTGACACGCTTAGGGTCAAAGCCCGCCTCTTTCAGGAATCTTGGAAATACCTTGTTTACCATCTCCATGGCTCTGTCATTGGAATAGAGATACTCTTTCCCATAGGCTGACTCCAAGGAGATGACGGCATCCCAGATGATGGACTTGGTGCTTCTGAGCTTCTCTCTCAGCTCCTTCTTGTCCTTGGCGTTCAGAAGTCTGTTCTGGCTGAACACACCGAAGGACTTCTCGGGATTGCCGACATAGGAGAGGAAGTCGTCCTGCTTCTTGTCGTCGCTGATTCCCTTCTCGATGTAGTTGATGAAGTCATCCTTCTTGGAGGAGGAATACTTCTCCCAGCCTAATGAGCCTTTGGTATGGTAACGGATACGGAAAACCACAAGCGGGGTAGACACTAAACTCTTCCTCCTTTGTGGTAGATGGCATCCAGATCGATATGTCGGTCACGCTTGCAGAGGGCATTGAGCATGTCGAGAGTCAGATTCAAGTCGTTTTCCAAGCGGATAGTCAAAGCGTTCAGCTCTGACTTCCACTGCGCTTCCTTTACGCCCGAGGAGCGGATCTCACCCTGGATGGTCTCGCTTCTCTGCTCGATCAGAGGCTTGAGGTCCTCGTTCGGGAAGGTGAGAAGATACTGGATGATGTTGTTGATGGAAGCCTGCTGGCTAGAAAGCTTCTGTTCAATGTTTGCGAGCGAATCCTTTGTTTCCTTCAGCTCCTTTTCCAGAGTAGAGACGATGTTTTCCTTCTCATGGACAGACTGATAGCCTTGGATCATCAGGGAGAGAACATATTCTCCCTTGTTCTTGTATCCACGGTCAATCATGTCCTGAGCAAAGGAATAACCCCATTCCTTAGGAATACCGGTGGTCTGAGCCTGTCCTATATCGTACTTCTTCCCGTCCACGACCAAGAATACTTTGTTTTCTTCTTCTCTGATTTCTGCCAAATGAATTTTCTCCTTTCGTTTTTTCTTCTCCATAAGCCTAAGCCATCTTCCTTAAAGAACACTTCGATTCTTTCTCAGGGAAATAGATAGCCAGCTTGAAAGTCAAGGAAGAGAAACTTGACTTCCAAGTTCTCATGTTCTGATACTTTACATCCCTGGTAATCCTCCTCAGTGATAGAAGAAAGATGACCTTCCGTGGCCATTCTTCCCCTGCACACTAAATAATTTATTTCACCCCTAACTTTCAAAAATATTTTTGGAACATTTGCTTTCGCATTAAAAAGGTCCCGAATTCATCGGAACATTTCAGAACAAAATATATTTTTGCTTAGGGTGTTCAATACAAATCGGCTCTTAATATTCAAGCCTTATTCCCTAGTGATTCCAGATAGTTCTGTCTTCTCTTCTTCAAAAGGTCTCTCCGATACTCCAACAGGTCAAAATCCAATACGGAGGAAGTCTCGGGATCGTACTTGAAGTCATCCCAGTCGAAGTCACGAAAGCCATAGGGATTGTCTATGGCAAGGAGGTTGTCAAGGTTGCATTCCTTTTCTTCCAAGGTCATCTCCTTTCCAGTATAGAGATACTTGGAGATTCCTTGCTTCCCCGTGCCGATATAGGTCTCGATGACTTTGATCTTTCCTTCCTCCTTCAGTTCCTTCAGAACCTTCTGAATGGTACGGACTGAGACATTCAGGGTAGAAGAAAACCACTCCACACGGATCTTTCTTCCTCCGTGCATCCGGATGTAGTTCAAAACGATAAGCTTTCTTTCCTTCGGGGTAGGCTTTCTGACAAGGTAGTCGTATTCCTCGTATCTTCCTGGGATAGGAATTAGGATCTGACCATGCTTGTCACCGGGCTTATAGTCATAGATAGGATTCTTGGATTCTAAGTCAACCATATCATTTTCTGCTATACAATAATATTATCAAAAGATGGAGCCATTTTTGAAGAATATGTGATTGTTCCCCATCCCACAATTTTTATGCAACCAAGTTGGTTTTTCCGTTCGTCTATCGCAAAATACCAATTTATTGAATCTTTGTTGGAACAATCGACGCTGCTTTGATTGTTTGCACTCGTATCACTAACCAAAGCCTCTTAACAAATCATTAATCCGGACTATAATAGGAACTCGGAGGATTGCCAATGAATCAAAGATTCACAGCGTTGTCGCTGGCTTTTCTCTCTCTTCTTGTCTCATCCTGTTCTTCCTTGGAACAGACTAGTGAGACGGATAGCAAACAACATTCTGATGTTGTTCTAGTGCCAGACTCTTCAAGTCTTCCCACCACAGAACATTCAGCCTTTGCTTTCCCGGAAGACCTGTTATTGACAGATGACACTCTCTATGACTTTGCAAAGCAGAGGCTTGCAGAAGGAAAGTTAATCTATGTTTACGGAAAGAGGCTTTCTCATTCACGATTGCAAGATTATTTCCCGGAAGATACATCTTCAAGAATGTGGTATCACTTTAACCGAAGCACTTACTTCACTCAGCCGGAAATAAAAGGAGAGGATATCCAAGTTGTCTCTGGATTCGATTATGGAAAGGAAATCCAAAATTGGACTTCTTGTATCATCAGTTGTGACGGGGATATGTCAGAATCCGATTATGCGGAAGTGATTCAAAACGACTTCAATCATCAATCTTCAAATAGAAATCCGGCTTTAAAATACAGTTTTGAAGCGGTGCGTTCCAACTCGACAAACATCTACTCTTACGACACTCACAATTTCAGCAACTATTTAGTCGCGGGTTTCATTCTCTATCAGGATATGGGAGAGAAAGATCCCCAGCAGAACTATTTTGGCTTGACAACAACAATAACGCCTCGTTCCAAGAATGGCTCTAGTCTTTGTACTCAAGCTAACATTCAATACACATTGATGAATTCAAACGCTATCATGTCTGACTATGCGCCGGATAAGACTGACTTCACTTTGGATATAGGCACAAGTGTAGGAACCTCAGGAGTAGACTTATCCTTTGGAACCACGCTTCATTCTACACCCACAATAAATTCTGCTTTCTATCCCGATTTGAATGCTGCCGCCGTACAGTGGAACAGCTCTTTGGATTCTTTGAATGACATAGGGTTAAAATCTGGTGTCTCTTGGCATTGCAATACAACCAATCCAAGTGCCGATGTCACTTTTTATGGTTATTTTCCAACCAAAACGCCCGTGAAGACTTTCACTGTTTATTGTTCCGTTGAGGATGTAAAATGATGAAAAAGAATTTCGTTAAAACAATTGGTTTTGTCATCTGTTCACTCCTGATTTCAGGATGTAAATCTGCTGGTGATTCTACTTCTTCAACCCCGCAACTGGATTCACCAGTTACGGAAAAGGGCAAGATGGTCCCGTTTGATGTCACAAATCCTTGGACACCTTCTAGCAATGTGACCCCTCATGAAGCGTTGAACCATTTTGTCCAATTCTGCTTCCGCCCTGGCGATGAATTCATCAATGAAAAAACTTTTGTTTTTGCAATGCCGGAGAAAGATGCCACTCATAATCCAAATGGTACCATCCGTGAGCTATGGCTCCACGATATCAGTTATGATTCAGTCTCGGAAGGAGCGGGACATGCGACCTTCGAGTGGGAAGGTAACTCGACAGCGTCAATCCAGGTTTCCTTGAAAAAAGATGATAAATATGCATTATGGTCAAGTGATAGTTCCATACCGAATGGGCTTGTCATTCATAATTACAATCCACAAAAAGTATTAACCCAGTCGCAGAATTGCTATCTTACTTTCAATGGAGACAATTACTATTTCATGACATATCTCTACAGTGAAGTTGGGAATGGAAATCTTTACCACATCTAAATTTTCGAAATGATTATTATCCCACGAAGAGACTTCTTTGGGGAATTTTCTCTTCTGTTATTTTCTAACGGAACCATTTAGCATGTTCATCGTTGTGACATAAGAGAATAAAAGAATGAAATTTACATCATCTTGAAATGTTTGAACGCTTCGACGACGTAATCTTCCTTCTCTTTGTTTACCTTTGGTTGCTGATAGAAGGGGTTCTTGGCTTTGTTGTAATTCTCCCTTTGGGTCAAGCCATACTTTTCCTTGCACAAGGCAATATCGAGAGAACTGACTTTAATGTTGTAGGTCTTGAAGACATAGTCCTCAATGTCCTTGTAGGTCGCTTTTTCCTCTTTTTCAGGCAGATTCACTTTCAAAGCATCCACATAGATGCTGACCTTGTCATCGGGTTTGCGTTTGGACATCGAAACCACCGTCTCTACATGCATCGTATTAGGAAACATATCAACTGGTTGTACAGTCTTAATTTCATAGGTATCAGAAATAAGACCGATATCCCTGCTTAAAGTAACTGGATCACAGCTAATATAAACCAAAGTTCTAGGCTTAATCCTCTTAACCGCATTCAAGAAATCAGGAGTTGATCCTTTTCTAGGAGGATCCATAATGATGACATCAAAGTTCTCTTTAGTGTCATTAAGATATTCAGTGCAATCACCTTCGATTAAGGTAGCATTAGCAATCTTATTTAATTGAGCATTCTTGTTGGCATCTTCAATTGCTTCAGGCTCTATTTCAACACCTACTACCTTTTTGACTTTATCAGCTAAGCTTAAACCGATAGTTCCAGTCCCACAGTAAGCATCTAAAACTGTATCGGTCTTCTTTAAGCCAGCTAATTTAATAGCTGTTCCATAAAGAGTCTCAATCTGTTTCGGGTTTGTCTGATAGAAAGACTTAGTTGAAATCAAAAACTCCTTATCAAAGATCTTATCGGCAATATGGGTTTCACCTAAGATTGGTATATTCTTTTCTCCTAAGATGACATTGGTATGACGGTAGTTGAGGTTAAAGACAACGCCTTTAACTTCTGGAATAGCATCCATCAAATCTTTAGCAAAGTCTTTAGCGGACTTAACCTCGGGATCAGTGACAACTAAAGTAACTAAGGCTGTATTATAAAAAGAGCTGGTCTTGATGAGTAAGTGTCTTACTAATCCCGTCATCTCGTCTTCATCGAAAGGATAGTAATCGTACTTAACCATCAAATCTAAAACCTTATCAGTTATCTTACTAGATAACTCGGTTTCCATTAGACAGTCATCCACTGGTATCAACTCATGGGTGCCATTACGGTAGAACCCCGCTACCGGGACATTGTTTTTGTAATCCATACCAATCGGCTTCTGGACTTTGTTTCTGAATCTTGTCGGATTATCTAAACCAATAGTAGGAAGAACATCAACATCTAGATGAGCAAACTTGTGAAGCAGATACTTTACTTTCTTTGACTTATATAAAAGCTGCTGAGGATAAGCTAAATGCATCAACTGACAGCCACCGCAGTCAGGATAGTATTTGCAGATAGGTTTAACTCTATAAGGCGAGTCCTTAAGTCTTTTGATGATATAAGCATCAACTATTTTCCCGTACTCATAAATAGTCTCAATGATAGCCTCTTCATCGGGAAGAAAATCATCAATAAAGTAAGCATGACCTTCAAACTTAATAATGCCTCTACCGAAATCATCTAAATCAACACATTTGGCACTGATTTTTCTTTTAGTCATTGTTGATTACCTCTTTAGTGTTAGCAACTCCATCAAGATACTTAGATATCACTTTAGCATCACTGATATATAATTCAGCTGTTTCCTTCATATCAGGATTATGGTTGAAGAAATCAGACATATAGCTCATATAAAGCTCAGAAATCCTAATAGCAGACTGATAGACAATAGAAAGAGAGATGTCTTTGCAGAAAGCATCATTGACATAGAAGAAAGCGCTAGAGGAATGAGCAATCTCACTAGCTCCTTCATAGATTTTATTGTACTGAGAAAGGCCAGACATCTTCTCTACTCCGTCACGGAAATTCAATTTGAAGAGCACATCCTTAGGATCAAACTTAGGGTGCTCATAAAGCCAGCCATATTCAATAAACTTCTTCATATCCTTCGACTTTAAGTCGTGGCTTCTCATTTCTTCCTTAAGCTGCTCGAAAGTCTTATCTAATTCCTCCTTAGAGAAGAAAGTCGGATTTCTTAAGGCATTGTTATAGGCAATATGCTTAACATAGCTATAACGGACCTTATCCCCTCCAGAGATCAGTAAAGAGACAATGCATTCAGATTCATGAAGGGTTCTCCAGGAAACGAATCCATCAGGATAGAGACCTAAAGACATCATCTTCAAATATCCGGCTATCTTTCTGAAGATAGTCTCAAAGATATCATTAATTAAGGAAACGGTGGGATTGGTATGACTCATGGGACGATTGATTTTTTCAAGATAATACTCTAAGGCCCTCAAGCAAGAGATTCTAGGATCATAGTAGTCCATGTTGTCACCATTAGGTGAATCATTATCGGCATTCCTGAGAAGCAGGAATTTCTTAGTAGCTCTTTTCGATAGGAAACCCACAATACTGTCATCGACAGCTTTGTCCTTATAGAGCATCTTAAAGCAAAGTAGTTCCCCAACTGAATAATCAATCAGTTCACTGAACAAATATAAGCTGTCCTGATTAGAAAGAGATTTCATCTCGGCTAAATTAGCTTTATCGGCAATAATTTCTTCGAGAGACTTTCTAAAGATCTTAATAGCTAAGTCCTGATCCTCTTGGCTAAGCTTTTTTTGTCCGACTAAAAAGCCGGTTACATACTTCATGACATCAGGAGTCAGTTCAATCAGTTTATTTTCTGGCATAATGTTTTACCCACCTTGTAGCCCTCAAGAAGGCTAAGTCCCATATTGTAGCCTCCGCAAGGGAAGCTTTCATTCAGCATCTCGCCAGCCAAATAAAGATGGTCTTGGTTTTTTACTGAAAGAGTCTTCTTATCAATCTGGTTAAGATAGATACCGCCATAAGATACTTGACTATATCTAAAGCTATAGAAATCTTTAAAGGTGAAAATTAAAGGCTCCCCATTATTGTAATTGCAATCATGAAGATATTGTCTCAAGAAAGGAGGATAACAGTTTGGATTGGTTTTAAAATTGATAGAAGCACCATCATGAGAAGAATAATCTATCTTAAGAATAAAACCTTTTTTTCCTTCTTCAATCAGCTTATGAATATAAATAGTAGTGTTAAAAACAGCAATCCCGCTTAAGCCATCTTCTTTAAAAAGGATTTCGCCTTCTTCTTCATGAATGAGTCTTTCTTCACAGTAAAGAGAAAGCTTTCCTTTAAGACGACAGTTTTTTAAATAGAAAGGAATCTTTTCTTTAGTCATAATCGGGCAAAGAGCTGAGGAATAGGGAAGGTAATCTAAGCCTAAAGAATCCAAGAGAGAATAAGAGTAATCATCCCTATCATAGCTTCTACCTCCAACTGAAATTAAGACATCATTAAAATAAATATCTTTTCTCTTATTATCAATATCAAAATAAGAAACATTTTTATTATGGTAATCCAATTTGGTGGCTCTTCCCTCAATAACTTTGACCGAGCTCTTTTTTAATTCCCCAATCAAAAGATCATAAAGACATTCGGATTTGTTAAAGAAAGGATAGTAAAGTTTTCCTTCTTGATAGGAAGCTAAACCTAGCTCATTTGAAAGATAATCAAGCGTATCTTTAGCGTAATTAGTTTTACCATCTAAAACAATATCTTTGACATCCTGAAACAGTGCAGTATCATAAGTCTTTTTGTCTAGCAAATCCGCATTATAAAAATTGGCTCGTCCATTTCCAGAAACTAGAATTCTCTTAGCTAACTGGAAATTACGGTTAGGCTTTTCTAAGATTGTTACTTTTCTTTTCTTAGAGGCAAGAAGCGCAGCCATCAAACCGCTGACTCCGCCTCCAATGATAAGGAAATCAGATAACATTGTCACCTTGCATATTTCTAGGCTTAGGAAGAGGCTCATCGCCTTGGATATAGCCTAATGCAATAGATTCCATTAGAGAATAGCTCTTCTTGAGGCCTAAAGCCTTCATCAAAAGAGCATTGTTCTTGGGGTCGTTATATAAATCCCTGACGCAATGTATCCAGCAGGAAGATAGGCCTAAAGAATGGCTAGCAAGAAGCATGTTCTCCATAGCTGCACCA
>ENA-UOOH01002369-UOOH01002369.1-fermentation-metagenome-genome-assembly--contig:-NODE-2369-length-16335-cov-2.627027_pt1 | contig 16335 bp, 13 predicted proteins | sample MGYA00245778_ERZ724025 | MGnify/ENA primary metagenome ERZ724025 (study PRJEB28704, sample SAMN03018313) | fermentation metagenome | biome: anthropogenic terrestrial biome; feature: soil; material... | reverse complement strand
AGGAGTCACCCTGCGCCAAATAGCCCGTGTAACAGGGTTGAGTGTAAACATTATATACTCTGCGTAATGGAAACCAAACAAAAAGAACGTCCCCCTGTTTGCTGGGGTCTTTCTATGGCTGAGGTGGCCAGGCGGGATGGGGTTGGGAAAATGGCCATCAGCAATCGGATGAGCAAAATTATTAAGCGGCTCAGGGGTAGTTTAAATAATTTTTAATCCAGGGGGTTTACTCGTGGCTCTCCCGTGACTTATATATAGAAGCTAAAAAATATTTGGGAGGATGATGTGATGAAATATTCCCCCCGCCAGTCGCTCTGTTTAAGTTGCGGTTTGGCTTATGGACACCTTTGTTTTGCAGTTTCCTTTGCTGACCGGGAGTGGGTTATGGCTTACGAGGAACGGACATATGCCGGTAGTCATGAATCTTATGTTATTCGCTCAGTGGTTGAGTGCAGCCGTTACCATCATTCCCGAGGCCGCCGGGTGCCCCTGCCCCGCGTTTCTTTCCCTGGTTAGCGCGAGGGGCAATAAGTCCGGGGACAGTCCCCGAACTTATTCAGTAACCGTGTGAGACTGCCATGTTAGTTTGCATCGATACCAACATCAAATTTTAAGGAGGAGACTATGAACCGAGTTAAGCAAAATGTACCTAAAGAAACCATGGTTGATTTGGAGAGTGGCGTTATCTGGGTAAAAAGCAGTGAAAAGCTGACCGGTGCCGAGCTACGCATACTGAACCTGCTGCATCGCCGGGAGGGTAAGCCGGTTACAGCCGATATGCTGGCAGATCAGGTGGACCCCCTGGATTTTGGCTGCGGCAATCCCCGCTTTCATATTTCTAATTTACGCCGTAAGCTCGGCCACTGTCAGGAAAAACAGGTCATTGAGACCCGCACCGGCATCGGCTACTGTCTGGTACCAGGCTCCCTCTTCTTCACCCCCGATTCCCAATAACCCCATCAATGATTTTCCGTCTTGTTCCCCCTATTTATCGTGTTTACCGCAATAACTTAACAACTTAAGTGCCTGGCATATTCAAAAAAAATACTAACTATAAAAGGATAAACTGGAGGGGGAGGGGAATATAGATATAGTCTGGTTCTTAAATAACGCCGGACCAATTCATACAAATAAAGGATAGAAAGGAAGGTTTCACGTGAAACAGGCATGGCAAAATCAACACGTACGCAGATGGATTATGGTTGTGTTTATGACATTTATGCTGATTCCGGCATTATTGATTACATCTATACCTGTACAGGCGGAAAGTGACATCGTCATTCAAATTAACGGACAGAAATTTGAATCAGATGTAGCCCCACAGGTTCAACAAGGCAGAGTATTGTTACCGATGAGGTTAATATTTGAAGCTCTGGGAGCGCAGGTTGATTGGGATGCTGGCTATCGCACTGTTACTGCTGAAAAAGGCTCCATTACTATCAGCCTGGCTATTGGCAGTTCATTTGCTAAAGTTAATGGCGAGGTTAAGACTCTTGATACTCCAGCTATAATCGAACAGAATCGCACTCTGGTACCGGTAAGATTTGTAGCTGAAAGTCTGGGCAGTGATGTGCAATGGGACGGCGTGACTCGTACCGTTTTTATTCGCACTACTCCTATTGCAGATACTGACAAATCTGCAGCTGATACCCCTCAGCCGACCGACACCACTGGCAAATATATCAGCGGGGATAAAATCGGTCAGGACACGGACTTTGCTTATAAAGAAGGCAAAAGTGTTCGCCTAAAAGCGGGCAGCACCCTGGGATTCCATAAAAATGGCTGCATAAGTGAAGGCCGGCTGGCGGCCAACACCGAATTGGAATACGGCCCGAACAAATCCGCAGTCTTTAAGGGAGGTTCCAACATAGCTTTTAACACCAGCGGATATGTAATCAAGGGAGAATTGGCGGAACCAACTACCCTGGAATATGCCCCCGGCCAGGCGCTGGAATTCAAAGCTGCCCCGGTGGAGTTTATTAACCAGGCGTATATATCTGTAGGTACCCCGGCGGCAGACTGTGAACTTCGTTTCCGCGATGGTGTAAGGACACTGTTTCAGGGAGAAAGAGAAGTAGCATTTTACCCCAACGGCAATGTAAAGCGCGGAATCCCCAAACGGGATGCATATTTAGCCTATAACTATGATATTCGCACCGCCCCTACCAATCTGGACAACACTGACGGCATTTCGGCAGTATTTAAGGCCGGTACCGAAGTAAGTTTCTATCAGGACGGGAAGGTGGAAAAAGGCATACTGTACCAGAATACTTCGCTGGCCTACAATTATAACCAGTACCTGGTATTCAAAGGTGATACCGAGGTAGTATTCGGGCTAAACGGCTATATCAATAAGGGAGTAATTAGAGATTACCAGTATTTACCCTACCGGGATGATAAATATTTGGATATAGCGGCAGCCAGCCAGCTGGTATTCGAAGACGGTAAAATTAAAATTGCCACCCTCATTTATAACACTGATTTAGAATATCGTGACGGAAAAGAGCTGAAATTTTTAGCAGATACCGAAGTAGAATTTGACAGTAAAGGTTACGTAAGGCGCGGGACCCTGGAAGGTGGCAGTAAAATAAATTATGACCCCAACTGGCAGGTATTAATCCTGGGAGGACGGGAAGTTGAATTTAATCGGGACGGCTTTGTACACCGCGGTTACCTGGCCGACTATTTCCAGCAGGATTATGCTACTTATAAGGAACACAACCGTATCGAATTTGATGATAAAGGTAAAGTAGTTTATGGTACCCTGAGAGAAAGTAACGGACAACCCATAGGAAATGACCTGTGGGTTAAATGTAAGGAAGGCACCGAGGTTTACTTCCACCCCAACTACTATTTAAAAGAAGGTACCCTGAAACAACAGGAAAAACTGGCCTATGGCCCTGACTTGACCAACATTCGCCAGGTAAGGCTGCAGGCCGGAAGCAAGATTTATTTTACTGACCGGGGCTATGTGAGCAAAGGCACTTTATTTGAAGATACCCTACTCGAATATGCCGACAAAAAACCAGTCTCCTTCTGGGGAGGTACCGAGGTGGAATTCTATAGCAGCGGTTATGTTAAAAGCGGTATTATCACCCAGGCCACTGAATTTAAAAATAACATGGGCGAATTATATAATGCAGCAGCTAACAGCAGGGTATACTTCGACAACGCCGGACTCCTGGAGCGCATTGAATACTAATCCTGGTAGGTGGTAAGGAGCAATAGTAAGCTAAAGGGCAGGTAATCCTGCCCCTTTTATTTTAGGGTAATCGGTAAACTGAAGATAACATATTTGTTAATTGATGAAGGCGCTAAAAGGTTTATAATATGATATAAGCATCAATTTAGCAAATCGGGGGAATAGATAAAAAATGCTGCAAAAAATTAATCGCAATCAGGTGTTTAATATGTTTCTATTAATAACCGCACTTACCTTGATTATTGCCTATGCTTTGGCTGAACAACAAAATAAGGGTTACTGGCAGGATTATTTGGCTTCTGAAGAAGCAGTTAAACTGCTGGCTAGTGACCAGAATGAGCAGGCCGGTCAAATCCTGGAAGGTTTAGTACCCCGGCATCCGGAGTCGCCCCAGATAAGCTGGTACTATGCCGTCTGTCTTGCTAATATCGGCCAATACCAAAAGGCACAGGACTATTATGATCACGCACTGGAGCTTTCTCCTGATTTTATAACGAATGAGGTTTTCTTGTGGCGCTATGGCGAGAATTTGTATCATCTGGGAAAGGTGGAGGAGGCCAAACAGTATTTGGAGCAGTGCAGCAGTACCAGCACTAATCCTGAAATAAAAAAAGAAGCTGATCAGATACTAGAAAAAATTATAAATGGGGAATGAGATAGAAGACTATGAGTAAAAAAAGAACTAAAAACAAACCAATATCAAGCCAAAAGAATAAGGCCAAACTTATCACTCCAGATATTTATCCTATTGATACATACATACAGACTGTTTTCCTGCTGCTCATATTTTTGGCACCACTGGTAGTTAGATTAAAGCTCAGCGTTTTTATCTCTCCATTTATAAGCATTCCTATTATCAGTACCGGGATGCATGCGTCCTTTTTCAGTTATTATAAATGGGTAATATTGATTATCCTTACATTCATTATTACGAGCTTGTTTATTTATAAAATGCTTAAGAATGGCTACCATATCCAGGCTGGCTATATTAACCTACCGCTTGCAGTATTAGTGGCCATTATTTTATTGTCTACCCTGTTTGCTGACTATAAAATGATAGCCCTGACCGGATATTATGACCAGCACGATGGGGCAGTTACTTATCTATGCTGTCTGCTGTTGATGCTGATTGCGGCCAATATTCGTTTTACGGAATCATTTGGGCGCAGGCTGACTATGGTGCTGGGTGCGGCAACTATTATCATGACCGCGATAAGTCTGATTCACTATATGGGGATAGATTTAACCCAGAACAGTACGGTTAGGATTCTGCTGGCCGGCAGAGAGCATGCTGATTACGCCTATGGATTCTTATCTTCCACCCTGGGTAACCAGAACTATACTTCCGGATTGGCGGCAGCATTGTTCTGCTTTTTTACGGTTCTTCTCATTTGGGGCAGAAAAATGATTCATCCCATTTATACGATTATATTCAGCCTTTTCGCCCTAACACTGCTCCTGACTTCGTTATCTTCATCCGGTATTGTAGCAGCATTTATTGGTTTGGTGATACTTTTACTGCTGACAGGATACGATTTTGGCTTTAAAAGGATTGTGCTGGTAAGCACTGTAGTTATTATTATGCTGGGGTTGTCTTTTTCCCTTCTGGTCAAACAAAATCCCCAGTTGACCAGTGAAGTATTTTTCTGGAGAAATTATTTTTCCGGAGAAGTTGATTTGTCGGAACGAAGCAATCTGTTAGAGGCTGGAAGTGGACGAGGCTATATATGGGCTAATACGGTTGAATTGATAGCGGATAAACCTTTGCTAGGACATGGCGCCAACACCCTGGCTTATTATTATCCCTATAATAACCCTGATAAAAATAAAAACCTGATGGCGGTCAGAACTTTGGTTGATAAACCGCACAATGCCTGTCTTGGTTTTGCCTTTAATTTCGGAATTATAGCCCTTTTATTTCTGCTCTACCTGTTTGGTGCCCATCTGGTTTACAATCTTAAGCAATTGGTTAAAGGTGGGGGCGAGCAACCGGTATTGCGTGTTTATCAAATAGCCATACTGGGCTTTCTGATAACCTTCTGGGTACAGGGATTATTTAATGACTTTATCATAGGCTCTGCTCCTATTCAGTGGGTGTTGCTGGGTCTGGGCGTTTCCTTGTACTATTCCCGGGCCAAAACCCATCTTATATCCACCCACTAAACTATAAAAAAATAGGCTCGTACCAAAAAATATTCTTCAAGTGGGAACATAATCCACATATATTGCGTCATATAGACCAGCCATTATTATCTGGTGAAGGCAGACTCATGGCTGGTCTTAATTTTATGCCTTTACTGATTATCTGAAATCTAATACCTATTAGGCGAAAGGGGGAAATTAGCACTTTATATGTTATGACCGCAGGTCGATTACCTGAGAAGTCCAATAGGGAATTATAAGATTTTTTAAGGAGGAAATGGAATGCTAAAAAGAAGAAGCAAAACTATTGCAATTTTAACGGCGTTTATATTCTGCCTGACCTTCCTGGGTGCGGCATTTATAGCGCCTCCGGTTGCAGAAGCAGCATGCACCGCTAGCGTAGCCCAGAGCAACTATTGTTCTGCACTTGGCGCTCAGAATCTTGGTTATTTTAAGGTTGATGTTAACGTAGCTGACTGGTCTACAGCAAGTGACAGCCAGTTGCTGGTAACTATCCCGACCAGACTTGCCTTAATTCCACCAGCGGTAAGTTTATCTAATACCTTCGGAACTGGCACTGGGGACATTCGAGTAGTAATCCCAAACGATGCCGACAATCCTCTAAGTACGTTGGGAAATACTGTAGGTAATGGTCTGAACATAACTACACCAGCCACTGCGGGTTCGTTTTTCGTTACTATAAATGCTAACGTAGCAACTGCTACCAAGGCTAATGGCTGGTTCTATGTCTACCTGAACAATATTAATTGCTCCAACTTCGCTGGTGATGTACAAGTTAATTTGGTTCCGAAGAGTGGTACTGCCTTTGGATCCTCTCCAATTCCTCTGGTAGTAGGCAAGGTTGAAGCAACTGGTACCACCACGACAACTTGTAAGAGCATTGAAAAGATTACCTCTGGTGGCGGCGGTATTAATCCTCTTGGAACCACTCCAGGACAAATTGATACCATTACCATTTTTGAAAATATGCCGAATACACTGAATGCTAGTGGAACCATTAGCCTGGAATTGCTCACCAAGGGTTATAGCTGGAATATTGCAGGAGCAGGCGCTCGCGGACTCTTTGCTTATTCTGCTTTTGGTCCTATTCCCGCTGGCAGTAGCGGTGCTGAAATTGCCACTGTGGCTCTGCCTGCTGGTCTTGCTCCTACTCCTGCCAACACTAACGGCGCCTTCTCAGTTGGCGGGCTCCGTATCGTTGTTGACGAAAAAGTAGCCAAAGTAGGCCAGGATATCGAAGTCAAGGTCAGCGGAGCTGGCGCAACCGAGCAGGTCATCGTAGTTGCCCAGTATGTTGACTATGTGGCTACAGTAATCGAAGATACCACCACCGAACTGACCGCCGGTCTGGCAGAACAGAAGCTCGGCACCTTCTTCATTGAAGAAGTAGCTCCCGGAACCCTGGTTCAAGGACGTACTGTCCTGTTTGAACTGCCGGCGGGTGTTGAGTGGAATACTCAAGCTATCGGAAACGGCAACTATGAACTGGTAAACAACAGTTCTATTACCTTTAATGGTGCTGGGGCACCCCTTGATGACCGTACCTTAAAGGTGACTATTGGTAACACCAGCACTAATTCTCAGAACGGCGCCAAGGTTAAATTCAAAGGCCTGAAAGTTGACGTATCACCTAGTTTCACCGGTGATGTAGTACTGACCGTTAAGGGTAAGGCTGGAGTAGAAGGCACCGCCAAAGTCGCTGCCGTCAGCCCGATGATCACCATGACTGCTTCTACTCCAGAAGTAAACCTGGGTATTAAAGAGCAGAAGGTATCTGATGTAGAAATCGTTGAAACAAAGGCTGATACCATTGTAGCCAGAGCTACTGTTGGTATAGCAACAGCCGACACGGATATGGCTTTCTACCTTGACCAGGGCTTCCGCTTTGCCAAGGTTCCGAAGGTAGAAGTTATTGAAGGCGACATGGTTCTCGAAGTAGCGGATGTGAAGATTCAGTCTCCGGCCGTTGGTCAGAACCGGCTGATCATCCCGATCCGCGCCGCCAGCTACAAGACACCTGCCAAGATCAAGATCAGCGATATATATATAACTGCCGACCGCAATGCACCGACAGGCGATGTAGTAATGTATGCTGCTGATACTGCTGTCTATGCCAATATTGGTTTATGCAATGCATTCAACAATACTAATAGCGCCAACTTCCAGTTTGATAATGCGGCTTCCGTAGCCATTGCCAAGAACGTAACTGTACCTCCAGTAGAAACTAAGGGAACTACCGGTGGCGGTAGCGGAACCTTTGTAATCGGTTCCAACATCTACACTGTAAACGGATTAACCAGGATCATGGATGTTGCTCCGTACATCAATAACGGACGTACCTTTGTACCTTATCGTTACTTGGCATTAGCCCTGGGCGTTGCTGAGGACGATATCGTATGGGACGATTCCACCAAGAAAGTCACCGTAACCAAGGGTGAAAATGTAGTAGAAGCTACTATTGGCAGTACTACCTTAACTGTAAACGGTGAATCTGTAACCATGGACGTAGCTCCTGAGATTAAAAATGGCAGAACCATGCTGCCTGCCCGTTACCTGGCAGAAGCACTGGGTGGCAGTGTTGGCTGGGATCAGGCTAGCAAAACTGTTGTCTTTGAAATGTAATCTCTAAAGACATAATAGAAAACACAAACAGGCCCGGGTACCGTTCAGGTATCCGGGCCTGTTCCGTTTCTGAATTATTTGGTCAGGCGGGGTTCTCCCAGGGTAAGAGCTGTTACATTACCATCAAAACTCCTGTTGCCACCATCGCCGATAATAGTCAGGCTGTAATCCATGTCCTGTTCCTGGTAGGTGCCGTCATTATTTTTTGTTTGCAGGATCCCGCGGATATGGTAGGTGCTGGAAGAAGCCCAGATTAATTCGATATTAGAGATGAAGCGCTGGTTGGTCTGGAGTTTTAATACAGGAGTACATTCCTTCAGGATATAGTTTGCCAGTTCAAGGTTTTGATTACCAAAAATGCCGAGAGGTGCTTTGACCGAATCTGAATATTTGTAGGAACGCATTCGGCCTATTTCTGCAGCCCCAATTACATTGGTTTTGGGAGGTACACTAGAATAAATCATTACGGTACGGGTGGCTCCATCCCAGGTAACCATCGCCCCCAGGGCTTCAGCCGCGTACTTGATAGGAAATGCGGTACGCTCGTTCACTATTACCGCTTCAGTGTCCATCATTTTTTTGTTTCCCTGTACCGTGTAAGCCCGGGAACCTATGGTGAAGACCGCATTGCGATTATTCTTGTTGATGGTAGCGGATCTGGTTTTTTGGTCCCACATGACCGTAGCCTGCAGGGCTTTCATAGGTGCCGCGATTGGTACCATGGTCCGGTTCTGGCTGTTGATAAAGGGTTTCTGGTCGGGAAAGTCTACCAGACAACCGTCCACCATCACCCTGATTTCGCCTGCCGCTCCGGCAGTAGCTGTCAGCCCCAGGCAGAGAATAATCACCCCTGCCAACAGCAACAGTACCTGCCACTTCTTTTTCACATAAACCACAACCTTTCTATAATTATTGGTAGTATTGGACAATTCTACAACATATCATGTTATTCCTTCACCAATCTAAAGTTCAGTATTAGAATGAATGGAAATACGGAGCGACCTTAATAATGAGCGATAGCGAATATCGGCGTGCCCTATGGGTATATTTCAACCATAATTCTTAATTTTTAATTCTCAATTCTTAATTCATTTAACTGTACTTTATACCTTTTAACCGCTAGTATATTATTAAGCAGATGAAATGGAAAGTGGGGGTTTTAGGGTGTATCGTAAAATCGGAGTGGTATTTTTGACGGTAGCATTCTTGTTGGGTTGGGGCGGTTATTCTCTGCAGGGTTTTACCCCGGTTAAGATTATCTTTAATGGCAGAGACCTGGTAAGTGATGTACCGGCGCAGATAATAGATGGGCGTACCATGGTTCCCCTGCGGGTAGTAGCTGAATCGCTGGGGGCTGAAGTTAACTGGGATAAGGAGAAAAGGATTGTTTATATTAAGAAAGAGACTTCGGAGACCAGTGACTGGCATTTGCTCAAGCTTAACGGTGAGCCCACCACTTGGCCTTACTGGATTCGAGACGGCAAGATGTATCTGGAATACCGCAATGCCATACAGCTAGTGCGGGAGGGGAACCGTGCCCCGCTCCACAGTGTCAGCTATTTTCACCATAGCAATACCCTTTATGTAGACGATCTGCGCTATCCCCTTTCTTTAAATGAAGAAGGCAGCTATAAGATTGTGTCTATTGACTATTTTCGTGACCTGGGTATTGTCAACTTTAATTGGGATGCTGCCAATGAAAATCTAGAGCTGATATATCGTTAGTTCTGATGGTAGGCTCAACAATGCTTGACAATAGTAGATTTTCATAGATATAATGGAAAGAAAAACCGACCGATGGGTCGGAACGGGAGTGTTTACTCGTGAAATACATAAAACGGCGTTACCTCATAGGTTTCATCATTGTTTTAGCCGTAGCCTTACTGGCACCGACAGCTGCCTATGCTGAAGAGGAAACTTTAAGTATAGATGCTGCTGTGGAATTAGCCCGGGCTAAAAATCCTCAGGTTACCAGTCTGAAGCTGCAGGTGGATCGGGCTAATATTCAGCGTGATGACGTAGCTGATGCAGTTACTTTTTTGTCTACCGGACAGCTTCTGGTTAATCCCGATGGACAGATGCTGGTGAATAATTATGAGCAGCTTACCATTCAGTTAAAGTCATTGAAAAAGCAGTTGGACTCAGAACAAGGGCGCGTGGAAAAAGAGGTAGTAAGCGCTTATACCGGTGCCGTTATAGCTGCCAATGATATGAAAGCCACCCGGCTTACCATGGATGAAATGAACCAGCAGGCCCGATTATATGATTTGGGGCGGGGCATAGGGATGGTTTCCCAGTATGACCATAATACGTTCCTGCGTAAAATGGAACAGCTGGAAGATAAGCTGGATATGCAGGAAAAGCAGTATGATAGCTCGATTGCTTCATTGAGAGGTTTGCTGCATAAGGGTACTGAGTGGAAACCGGTGTTGACCAGCCAACCGGTTATCACCAAATATCCCCGCCAGAGCCTGGCTACCGAGTTTGTCAGGGCTACCGGGCAGTCGGTTCTCGTAATGGGGGCGCAAACGGCGGTAGAGCTGGAACGGATAAAAGTCTATTGGCCCCATTTCGTTGGCAAGGAAGCTTATATGGATGAGATCCAGCGGAATGTAAAGGAATTAGATTACGAAAAAACTAAACGGGATATGTATTCTACCGTGGAAGAGTTGTATCTGGGAATGGATGCCCTGGAAATCCAGATAGGTCTCTCGCAGAAACTGTTGGAGGAAAAACAGCGGGAGTTTCAACTGAAGGAACTCAAGTATGAATTGGGCTTAATTCCTTTACGCAGTATGCAGCCGGGAGTGGAAACTTTAGAAACTGCTCAGAACGAAGTAACTCGTGCCCAAATAGATTATAATAGCCTGCAGGCTAAACTGGCTGCCAATAAGGCTAATTACGGCTATATAACCGGTCAAACCGTATATTCGAAGTTAGACTGGAAATAAATAAGAGGATGAAAAAACCCTGTATCATTTTTTAATACGGGGTTTTTTTAGTTGGAAAATAGATTTTTTGACGCGGAAGGCTGCGGATTAGTACAATGTTTAATTGTGATACTTGTAGGGCGAAACCATAGAATGGCCATGTGTAGGGAACGGCCCCTGTGCCGTCCCGTCATGTTGTTGTGATACCTGCAGGGTGAACCCGCGTAAATCCTGAATAATCAGCGTTATCCGCGTCTATTTAGCCTACCGGGATAGCTGGCTTAAGTGGGCCAGCAGATACCAGGCCGGATTGTGGTAAAAACTCAGCCTTTCCTGCCAGTCAAGTTCAGCTGGGGGAGCGGCTTGATATTTACTGGAGGCGGTTTTACTCTCATCAGTAGACGTTTTCGAATCTAAAAACGCGGTAATTTCTTTTTGATAAGCCCCTTCTTTATAGCCCACTGGAGCTCTCCCGCTGCCATCGCGGATGAATGCAGTTCTAAACCCCCAGGGCGTCTGCTGATTATAGACATCGCCCAGAGCGGCATCCTCTCTGCCAGTTCCTGTTTTTCTCCATTCATATGACGGTATATAGGTTCTAACTTTTCCACTCCTGGTATGATCTATGCGGTAGACTCCGCCGACTGCCTCCTCGAAGGTGGGTGGGGCTACTGTATCGGTACTTCTGGATATGCCTGCTTCCGGTTTGCTGACCCAGCGCGGCAGCATCTCAGGATTTAAGAGGCCCTGGACATAATTGGCATAGGCTATTTTTCCCCTGAATTTTTCTATGGTGTAGTCTTCTGGTTTTAAATCTATCCAGTCACTCTCTTTTACAAACAGGTTTTTATCCCTGGAGATATCAAGGTTTCGGTTGATATTGTCTACAGCCGCATTATGTTCTATAGCGTCACGGGTTGTATTATTACCGCTCACTGAAGCAGGCCGCGTATCCAGGTAAGCTTCTAGTTGGGACTGAAAGCTGACCTCACGGCTGGGCGTATCAACATTATTAGTTTTTGGCATCAAAGTATCCTGTCCACCGACACTTTGGACTGATAAAGGCATTCTATAATCTCCTTTTTGAATTAAGAATTAACAACCATATTATAACGCCTGTTTTCTTTATGTATTATCGTAATTTTTCATTAATAACATTAGATATTAGTGTATACTTTTTAATACAAGTCTTTATAAGGTAATGTTTAGGAGGTATGGATGTTGTATTTAAATCTTAAGCGGTATTTTTGTTTTATATTAACCGTGGTATTATTATTTAATTTTAATATTATGCAGACATTGGCGTCACCGCTGGATGTAGCAGAGGAAGTCCGCACTATCATTAGTGAAAACTATGTAGATGAGGTTTCTCCTGATGTTCTAAATGCCCGTACTGTGCATGAGATGTTGAAGCGTCTGGATGACCCTTATGCCCGCTATCTTACTCAGGAGGAGTACCAGGAAGAGCTGGATGCCCTGGATGGGAATTTCACCGGGGTGGGGATATACATAAATGCTGATACTGCTGGGGTGCAGGTGCTGTCGGTAATAAAGGACTCGCCGGCAGAGAAGGCGGGGCTTAAGAAGAATGATATTATTATTGCGGCAGATGAGACTACTCTGGTGGGGATAGACGCGGATAAGGCTATGGAGATACTGCGCGGCACGGTTGGGAGTACGGTGGTACTGAAGGTCAAGCGGGACGGGCAGGTGTTAAGTTTCAATATTACCCGGGAAAAAGTGGAGGTACCTACGGTTCACCCGGAAATGCTGGATAAGGGACTGGGTTACCTGGGGATAGATGATTTTGGCCAGCGTACCCCTGAGGAACTTCAGAAAGCAGTAAAGAGCCTGCATAAAGCGAAGGCTGATAACTGGATAGTGGATTTGCGCGGTAATCCCGGAGGGTACCTGGAGTCAGCTATTGATATAGCCGGGGTTTTTATGGGGGAAGCACCGGTGGTACTGGTGAAGGAACGGGAGTCTATAGACGGTTATACAGGTACTCCTGGTGATGTATTTATAGATGGTGCGATGGTATTATTACAGGATGAATATAGCGCCAGTGCGGCGGAGATTTTGGCGGGGGCTCTGCGGGATAACCAGAGGGCTATCTTAATCGGGAAGACTACTTATGGCAAGGGTACGGTACAGCAGATTTTCCCCCTGTCCAATGGGGATAAGTTAAAGATTACTATAGCCCGTTTTTATTCTCCGGCAGGTGAGGAGATTAACGGGGAAGGAATTAAGCCGGATATTGAAGTGGAGGATGAGAACTGCCTGGCAGCGACCAAACTGATTTTAAGCGATAATCGGGATACGGTGCATGGCAGTATGATGGCCCTGGAACTGGATAGTTTTGTAGCAGCAGTTGATATCAGCAGGCTGCGCCAGGCGGGCTACTGGAAGGCCTGGGCCGACATTGTGGACGGGATTGGCGATGCGCCGGTGTATTATGGTAATGACTCGAAATGGACTGAACTCAGTAGTGAGGAACGGAAGCTGCAATGGCCTTACTATTATCCGGGATATGAGTTTATCGGGGATATTTCTGAGCAGGATATTAGAGTAGATATGAAGTCGGAGCTTAATGAGAAGTATGTAAATGATTTTAATATCCAGCTGATTAATGCCCAGAGCGGGCAGAGGATAAAGTCGGAGCTTAAGCTGGTAAATGACAGTACCTTCAGCTGCCAACCCCTTAAGCCCCTGGAACCGGGAGAATACTGGCTGGTAATTCATAACACCTTGTGCTTTGCCGACGGGCAACGGCTGCTGCAGGGGCAGATTGCCACCGTCCGAATTCCGTAAGGAGAGCATGTTACCAGTGTCTCGTGAAGGTGTAGGGGCAGACCCGTGTGTCTGCCCGGCCGACCACTGCACCCGGGGGTATTACTCCTAATAGTAACGGAACTGCAGACCCAGGGCGAACACATGGGTTCGCCCCTACAGGGTACGTGCCTTTGCAAGGGCAAGTCAAGAACCGTCCCCACTTGCCCCTTTGCAAGGGCACGTCAAGAACTGCCCCCACTTGCCCACATGTTATTTTCTACTAATACCTTGACCCCTGTTTCCATTTCCAGCTATAATGCAATTAATAACCCGACCAACCGGTCGGTCAGTTTATGTTGCATAGAAAATGGGAGGGGAAATAGTGAATAAGATTCAACGGTTATTCTATATTTTACTGGTTCTGGTATTATCCCTATCGTTATTAAGTGGTTGTGAAAAGGAAAAAGAAGTAGTCAAAGAGACGGAATTAAGTGTTAACACGGTCAAGGTGGAGAAGCGTAACATAGCCCAGGCAGTTAAGTACCCGGGAACGGTGCGGGGAGTTAACGAAGTGTACATAATGCCCAAGGCACCAGCGCGGGTAACGGCCATATATGTGAAGCCGGGTGACCGGGTAAGTGCCGGGCAGACCCTCTTGACCCTGGACAGCAGTGACTTTGAAGCCTCTATTCGGCAGGCCGAAGCGGGTGTAGCTATGGCTGAGGCGGGTAAGAAAGCTCATGACATTCAGTTGGAAAATGCCCGGCTGGGCTATGAGAGAACCCAGAAGCTGTTTGATGCCGGTGCTGCCTCCCAGCAGCAGTTGGAAGCTGCTAAGAGTGCTGTGGAAGTACTGGAAACCGGAAGCATTGAAGCCACTCTGGAGCAGGCCCAGGCTGGCCTGATGTTAGCTCAAACCCAATTAAATCACTGTACTATTACTTCACCCATAAGTGGTGTAGTAGGAAGTGTTAATCTTTCCCTGGGCGATACCGCTAGCCCCACATCGCCTGCCGCAACCGTAAGCGATACCTCCCGTTTAGAAATAGAAGCCTTGGTTAGTGAATCGGAAGTTAGTTATATAAAAAACGGCTCTGTAGTAGACGTACTGGTTAAGGCTGCTGGAGAAAAGCCGTTTAAAGGCAAGGTAGACAGTGTTTCCAGTGTAGCTGACCCCATGAAGCGTAATTATACGGTGAAGGTTGTCCTGGACAACCCGGATAATAAAATTAAGTCAGGTATGTTTGCCGAGGTGGTAATCAGCACCGTTAGCAAAGATGATGTGCTTACCGTACCTCTGGCGGCAGTTGTTCCCCGCAGCGGTCGGCAGATTGTCTACACTGTGGACAGCAAGAACCGCGCTCGGGAGATAGATGTTGAGATCGGCCTGCGGGATAATAAATATGTAGAAATCATTTCCGGGTTAAAAGCCGGGGAGCAGGTTATAACCAAAGGCAATACCCTGGTAAACACCGGTACCCTGGTCAGGGTCGTTTCCGGGGGGGCTAAATAATGAAAATTATTAATTTTTCCGTAAAAAGGCCGGTTACCATGATTATCCTGGTATCGGTAGTAATTATCCTGGGTTTTTTCACCTTGTCTAAAATGGCAGTAGACTTGATACCGGATATGAAGTTCCCTATTGCCGCAGTAATGACTGAATACCCCGGAGTAGGTCCGGAGGAAGTGGAATCCCAGATTACGAAGCCCCTGGAAGGTGCGCTCAATTCCATGGGCAACATAAAGGAACTTCACTCTATTTCCATGTCTGGTTCCTCTATGATCCTTATTTATTATGACTGGGGAACCAACATGGACAGCACGGTTAATGAGATTCGGGAAAAGATTGGTTTGGTTGAAAAGGCTCTTCCCAGCGGTAGCCAGAAGCCGATGGTTCTTAGAATGGACCCCACGTTAATGCCGGTTATCCAAATTGGGGTTAAAAGCGAGAGCATGACCCTGGGCCAATTGCAGGAAGTAGCGGAAGACATCATTGAGCCACGTTTAAGCCGCATTACCGAGGTAGCTTCGGTAGTAATGACCGGGGGATCGCAGCGGGAAGTTAAGGTAGAAGTAGACCCGGTTAAGCTGGCTAATTATAATCTTACCCTGGGGCAGGTTACCCAGGTTCTACGCACGGAGAATTTCAATATGTCGGCCGGCCAGGTCAAAGATGGGGGACGCCAGTATTTCCTGCGCAGCCTGCAGCAGTTTGAATCGGTAGAAGATATTAAGGATGTGGCTATATTAACTCCGACCGGCGGCAGCGTTTATATTAAGGATATAGCCACGGTAACTGATGGCTATAAAGATGAGAGCCAGATGACCCGGGTGGACGGACAGCCCGCAGTAGGGATTCACTGCCTTAAGCAGAGTGATGCTAATACAGTTAAGACCTGTACCGCAGTTCGCGCAGAACTGGAGCAGATTGAAAAAGAGCTGGATCTGGACCTGGATATTAAGGTGGTAATGGATCAATCCACCTATATTAACCAGTCCCTTAATACTACTAAACGGATGATGATTGAAGGCGGCCTCCTGGCCATGCTGGTTTTGTTCCTGTTCCTGCGTAATTTCCGCAGTACTCTGATTATTTTTACCGCTATACCCCTTTCCATAATAGCTTCCTTTATTCTGATGTATTTT
>ENA-UOOH01002367-UOOH01002367.1-fermentation-metagenome-genome-assembly--contig:-NODE-2367-length-16339-cov-17.475497_pt1 | contig 16339 bp, 13 predicted proteins | sample MGYA00245778_ERZ724025 | MGnify/ENA primary metagenome ERZ724025 (study PRJEB28704, sample SAMN03018313) | fermentation metagenome | biome: anthropogenic terrestrial biome; feature: soil... | reverse complement strand
ATGTTTCCTCTGTTCATAAGTTGTACAAAGACCCTAGGTTTAATATATACATGCGACCATCTTTAGCGTCGCATATTCATAAAACTTTGTGTAGCTTTTTTATTAAATTCTATTGTGGTTGCGGTCATCTTGTTGCCTCGTTATACTTTTTATAAATGCGATCAATTATTATATCGGGAACTAAATCTTTTATATTACCTCCATGACCGGCAAGTTCACGAACCGCACTGGAGCTCAGGTATGAGTACTTAATATTAGTCATCATAAATAATGTTTCAATGTCGGAGTCAAGATTTTTATTTAATAGCGCCATCTGGAATTCATATTCGAAATCTGATACCGCTCTCAGTCCCTTAATTATTGTGGTGGCCTTTTTTTCTTTCATAAAGTCAACCAGCAAACCAGAAAATGTGGCTATTTCAATATCAGCTCGATCCTCAAGCACATCCTTAAGAAACGAAACCCTCTCTTCTACCGTAAAAACAGGAGTTTTACTCCGGTTCTCCAAAACTGCTACTATTAACTTATCACATATTTTTGCAGCTCTATCTATTATATCAAGATGCCCGTATGTGACGGGATCAAAACTACCTGGATATACAAAAATCCGCAAAATTTCATCTCCTTCTCTTATTTTGTTGAATTAGCAGATAAATCAAAAATCTAAAACACGCATAACGCTAACAATCAGTGCGTGGCAGTGCACCAGTAAAGGGGCATCTATTTTTCAATCACCATTGCATAGAAAAGTATACTTGTCCATGCAATAAAGCATCACAAAACACTTAGGAATGAAATACATGTTTCACCATACTCTTCACATCTGACCTTTTCAAAGCGCCCTATTCTCTCGGGAACAAGCTCATCTCTGTGATGCTCCATTATCACAATTCCATCTTTTTTTATTATATCATTTTCCACCAAAAGTTGTAGTGTTTCTTGTATAAAATTCTTTAAATATGGGGGATCCATGAAAACTATATCAAAACACTGCTCTTTTTGGCTCAATTCTTTTATTGCTGCAGCTGCTTTCTTACAGTAAACAATTGCTTTACCCACCAATCGCGTATGCTCCAGATTCTCTTTTATGGTTAGACAGATATTCTTATCTGCTTCTACAATTACAGCTGAGTTTGCACCCCGGCTAAGTGCTTCAATAGCCAGTGCTCCTGTTCCCGAAAACAAATCCAGAATTACACTACCGGGAATATATGGGTTTAGTATATTAAACACAGACTCTTTAACCCTGTCGACTGTAGGTCTGGTGTGCATACCTTTTGGTGTTTTAAGCTTTATCCCCCCTGCTTGCCCTGCTATTACTCTTATTATTGAGATTCCTCCTTTCCCTACTCTTATAGTATTTGTGAAGTTAAAAAACAAAAAAGATTACGCTTAATTAACTCGCCATAATTGCATTTCATGTATAAAAACTACAAACCTCATTTTTAAGGCTTAGGCTAAAAAGACAACTCATTAACTCAACTCTCCACGGTGTTTTGGACGCTTGCCAGCACAGCAGGCTAAAATTAATTTAAGGCTACCTGCTGCATTTTTTCATTAAACAGTTCGGATAAATGTTTGTAAAGCTGTTTATAGTCTTCCCTGCCCTCAAGCTTTTGATGTTTTACAATATCACTTGCTGCTTTTTGAGCTTCTTTTAAAACTGCTATATCCTCATAGAGGTTAGCGATTTTAAATTCAGGAAGACCATGCTGCCGGATTCCGAAAATATCACCTGGACCTCTTAGCTCCATGTCCTTTTCTGAGATTTTAAACCCATCTGAAAAGCTTGCAATAATCTCCATTCGTTTTCTTGCTATTTCATTTTGGCTCTGGCATATAAGGATACAGTATGATTGGTGCTCCCCGCGTCCAACTCGTCCACGCAGCTGATGGAGCTGCGCAAGCCCAAACCGTTCCGCATTTTCAATAACCATTACGCACGCATTTGGAACGTTCACACCGACCTCAACAACTGTTGTTGAAACAAGAACCTGAATATTCCCTTCTGAGAATTCCCGCATTATACTTTCTTTTTCTGTATATTTCATTTTTCCGTGTATCAAGCCAATTGATAATCCGTTAAGGTTTTCTTTCTCTAATTTCAAAGCAAGTGTTGTGGCGGCCTCAGCTTCAATTTCTTCAGATTCCTCCACAAGAGGACAGATAACATAAGCCTGCCGCCCTTCCTGAGCTTTTTTCCTTATAAACCGGTAGATTCTTTCACGCATGTTTTCTCCTACGGCATAGGTTTCGATTTTTTTTCTGTTTGGCGGTAATTCATCTATTGTGGAAATATCAAGATCACCGTAAAGGATAAGAGCAAGAGTTCTTGGAATAGGGGTTGCAGTCATAACAAGAATATCAGGGGTGGATTTTGATGATAATGCCGCCCTTTGCTTCACTCCAAAACGATGCTGTTCATCGGTCACCACAAAACCAAGATTATGAAAAACAACATCTCCCTCTAAGAGAGCGTGAGTTCCAATAACTAAATCAAATTCCTTGTTCAGTATACCCTCTTTTATGCGCTCTTTCTCTTTTTTTGTTATGCTTCCGGTTAACAAAACAGTTCTAATGCCATATATGCTAAGCATTGGCTCAATGCTTCTATAATGCTGCTCAGCAAGAATCTCGGTGGGAACCATGAAAGCAGCTTGGTATCCGTTGAGCGCTGCAAGTAATATTGCGATGACAGCAACAATTGTTTTTCCGGAACCAACATCACCCTGAACAAGCCTGTTCATCTGTTTTTCACCGATCATATCGCTTTCAATTTCATTAAATACTTTAAGCTGTGCATTCGTAAGCTGAAAAGGAAGACGGTCTATAAACTGTGCAATTTCCTTCTTTTTTTCAAATTGTATTCCGGAAACATTTATCTGACCTCTTTTTAAGTGCAAAAGCCCTAACTGAAGCATAAGTAGTTCTTCAAACACAAGACGTTTTCGCACTCTGTCTTTTTCATCAAAATCTGATGGGAAATGAATTTTTTCTAATGAATAATTAATTTCGGATAAAGAATATTTTTCTCTTAATTCGTCGGGCAGTATTTCAGTTATTTTTCCAATAACCATGTCAAGAGCGTTTCTCTGCACCATCCTTAGCCAATTTTGAGTTATACCTTCAGTTAGCGAATAAACAGGTTGAATGCCTGTGGTCTTTTTCCTGACAGTATTTTCATTCTCGAAAATAGGATTTGTTATCTCAATAAAACTACCACGTTTTTTAACCTTTCCGTAAAAAACATACTTGCTTCCTTTTTTTATTTGGTCTTTTATATATCCTTGATTAAACCAAACAAGGGTCATAACTCCGCTATCATCACCTGCAGTAACCTTATATATGCTCATTCTCGGTCTTGGTCTATTCATTGTTACATCAGAAAGAACAGTAAGAAAAACAGAGCATTCGTCACCATCCATAAGCTCTGAAACCTTTTTTTCCATGCTTCTGTCTTCATAGTCCCTCGGAAAGTATGTGATAAGTTCTCCAACAGTTCTTATACCAAGCTTGTTCAGCTTTTGTGCTTTTACTTTGCCCACCATCTGAACGGTTTGAATGTTTTTATTCATTAACGAATTAATCTCGTAATTAACCAGTGAACTCAATCCTTTCCATAAAAGCTGCTAAAAAAAGTCTATACTATTTTTTATGAAAATGCAATGTAGGGCATTTTTTTGTCCGCGAAAAAAAACTTGCATTTGTTATGGGGGCTGTGTTAGAATATTAGGTGCTGTGATTCAGTGAAGGTTTTTAGATGAAAACAGATTAAATCGGATTATGTGCGTTATACAAACGGTTTTATCGAGAATTATAAGCTATTTTTTCTAAGGAGGTGTGTAGCAATGGCAAAATGTGAAATATGCGAAAGAGGTCAAAAGTTTGGAATTCAGGTAAGCCATTCACACAGAAGATCTAATAAAGCCTGGAAAACCAATGTAAAAAAGGTTAATATGACTATAGACGGTGCATCAAGAAAAGCGTTCGTCTGCACAAGCTGCATGCGTTCCATAAAAAAATCAGTATAACCTTGCAAAACATTACCCCCGGACTTGTTCCGGGGGTTTTTGCTTGAACCAAAGAAAGAATTTTGGAATTAGTGAATGTTAAAAACTTTTTTTAACAGGCCCCCTAAAAAACGAGGCATTTTTAGAATAATGATTTTCATCAAGGGCACCCCCTGGCTCATCAGATTTAGATATTATCAGTATATTCTTTCACTTACGGAAGTGTGAAGCCTTAGCTATTTTCTTATTCAATTTAAATAAATACTAATAATTTTTTTAAGCCGTGGAACAAGTAAGTTTGCCAAAATTCCAGTGGCCGCCCCTGTAACAATTCCCGAAACAGCAAGAACAGGCAAATAAGAGAATACTGTAAATGTTCCCAACACAAATGAAGCCGCAAGAAGCTGACCCACATTATGAAATATACCACCGGCTACGCTTGCTCCCACAATGCTGAACCCTTTATCTCTTAGCTTCCATATGGCTATCATAAAAGATACTGCGGAAAGTCCCCCTGCCAGACTAAAAATAGCACTGGATAGACCGCTATACAGAAAAGAAGTCATTAAAACTCTTAATATCATTATTAGGAACGCCGAACCCGGTCCGAAAAGATATAGTGCAACCAAAGAAACCACGTTTGACAAACCAAGCTTTATGCCCGGGATTGCAACAGGCAATGGGAAAAACCCTTCAATATAGTGTAGAATTATAGCCATCGCTGTCAACATAGACAGTATTATCATTTGTTTTGTCTTATTATGCTCCATTATTCAGAAACCCCGTCTATTACATCCTTTTCAGTACTTTTTACCTCAACGACAACCCTGTTCGGAAGGCATACTATTGACTGCCCGTTTTTCTGAGCCGGTCTTGTGTGAATGCATAGTTTATCAGGGCAATTGGCATCAATCATTTCCGCTTTACCGTCTTTAATGCTAACCACATTAATTCCGCCCTCTTTATCTTCAATAGTGATTATCTCATCACTTGAGAGCGGAAATGTTGTGTGAACATTGCCGTCTTTATAGATAACAACCGTACCCTCTGTCGGTTCCTGTTTGCCATTTAACCAAAACCATGCTGCAGCGGCTATAAATAAACCTATTAATATCAGTAAGACATCATTCTTTTTCATAAATCAACCCACCTGAGAGACCGCTTCAACAATTTTTAAATCCTTAATCCTAAAATTTTCCGTGTATTCTTAAAAACACAAGAACAACTGAATCCCCCAGTACCATTTACTGTTTTAATAATTCGATATATGGCATTTTGAGCTTATTGAATCTTGTCTACGCTAATTTGATGAGGAATCCGGTTTATACTTGAATTTCAAGCAAGCTCACTTATAACACTATAAATCATAATGATATAGCAAAATCATATTGTGTTTCCATTCCATTTACTCAACAAAAAATGGTTGCCGTCATGAGCGATCCATTTTAAAAACAACGGCATTGTTTTTTTCGATGGTAACCCTATACTCATCTTCGTTAAGCATTGGTACATTACCATAGAAAACCTCATTTACAGCAAAGCAACCTTTAATCTTAAAAGAAACAATCCTGCCAGAGGGTGAATAATTAATCATAACTATCATCCTGCTGTTATCGCTTATAATATGCTCGGTAACTCCCACCATAGGATCCTTTTTGCATATTAAGCGGCGACTATATGCCTCTTCTGCTATTTTATCATAAATATGCCAGTAGGGCTGTGCATCCTGCTCATGGAATACACCTGGTTTTTCCACAAGAAACGTTTCCAACCGGAAGTTTAAGAAAAACACCTTTCCTTTTCCATATTCAGCGCATGTGAATACAGGATTGTTATCGTTATCTGCTCCAAGCACTTTTGCTGATATAGGCTCCAAGATTAATCTGAAGCTTTTGTCTAAATCCAGAATAACAGGATTTTCACTAAAGTTCAATGTCATTGATAAGCTTTTGTTAGCTTTTTCTCTTGCTGCGACACGTAATCCGGTCAACTCCTCAAAGCTGCTAAGGAACCCCCCCTCATACGAAATATACAGAGTAGCCCCTTTTGCAACCCGCTTCATAAGCTCATCAAATTTTCTTTTTGGCATAACCATTTGACCTCTGATGCATGGTAGAAGGTATAATGACGCATCAGGCAGAGGTTGATTCTGGTAAACAAAATCCAGCTCATATCCAGCCTGCTTTGCGAGTATCATACTGCTAAATGCTACTCCCCAATGATCCTGACCTATACTTAAAATGCAGGCAGCGTCCGTTAACCTTTTGGGTAATCTTTTTAAAGGGAGCTTTTTAAGTAACTCTTTGAATTTCCCCATTTCTTTTATAACAGGCTTAGCTAAGCCGTTTGTCCTTAAGAGGCCAAGTTCTCTTTCCACTGCTAACCAATCATAAGGAGCATGCGGAAGCTCATTTTGCTCAAAGGCACACCACCATAAAAATCCAACACATCCGCTTACCCAGCAGGAGAAAAGATTTGTTCTGGCAAAATCAGCTGCAATGGTTTCATTGCTAACCATAGGACCTAAAGTGCCTATTTCCTCAACAAGGCATGGTTTTACACCTATTCCTGAATAGAAAAGAGATTCTGCAGAGGCATGAAGCAATGTTCGTATGGTGTTTATCGGATCCAAATTGCAATATGGGGTGAAAATAGGATACGGATGCGTGGTAAGAATATCTGTTAGCTCGCCTTGGTCCTGCATAGTCCACTCTTTTTCAGGGTTTAGGCTATGCATACCTGAAATAACCGGGCGGTAACGGTCAATTGTTCTAATGGCATTAGTTATCACACTTGTCCACATCCATGCAGAATCTCTGTCAGAAACTTTTGCGATGCAATTGCATTCGTTTCCAAGATCCCATGCAACTATTGATTTATTATCTTTGAAATGCTTAACAAAATATTGCACAAAACGGGTTTGCCAGACTAGAACAGAAGGATCTGTCAACGCATTCTTTCTTTCGAATGCAGGCGGAACAAATAATCTGCCGCTCATCCAGCCTGTGACAAGACCTACAATAAGCTTAAGGTTATACTTCTCTGCCAATTTCGTCATTTCGTTAAAATAGCTTATGGCTTCTGAGGAAACACCAGCATGTCCTTCCTCTGTATCAGGCAGAGGCTTTTCACCAAACCTGTACTCCACAGGCTTTCCATTGTAGCCTAAAAGAAGGGTTAATGGCTGAAAGTCCGACCACAGAGGGAACACTCTGAGGATCTCAAGCCCTTCTTCAGATAACCTTTTAAAATCCTTCTCAACTATTTCAGGTCTCCATTCTCGCCACATCGCTGTTCCTGCATGTGATGCCCAATAATTACACCCGATTAGAAAAGACTGTTTGTCAAATACTTGCAAACCACCCATGTATAGTCTCCTTTATTGTAGCTGAAAAACAAAGTATGGGAACATATCGCTGCAAAAGCTGATGCTTTTATATCACATACCGGGTATACAAGCTTCTTTTTTCCAGTCGTACTTTTTAGTCTTACCTGTGATTATAATCGCTCTTATAAAGAGATCCAAAAACATTGCAACCCAGGCGCCAACAAGTCCTGCTTTAAAAACAAATACAGCTATGGCGCAAACTACAAGTCTTACACACCAAACTCCAATAATGGACGTTACCAAAACATCTTTTGTTCTCCCGATCCCTCTTAATACACCGGCATATACGAAAAACCTTGCCAGGAATATTTGTGCAAACCCTTCAATTCTAAGAACAGTCGATGCAAGTGATATAACCTCTTCATCTGTTGAAAATAAGCTTGTGAATAATCTGGGCGTAATAACAAAAAGCAACCCAATCCCACCCATAAAAATCCTTGCCAGTCTGTCCACCTTCTTAACACTTAACTCTGCCGAGTCTGCCATTCCCGCTCCAAGAAACTGTCCTGTTAAGGTTATAGCCACAATTTGGAATGCAGATCCCGGCAAAAAAGATAACATCTCCGCAGTTTCAGCCACTGCATGTGATGCTACAGCTACACTTCCCAAAGAAATAATAAATCTCATAAACAGCAGCATTCCAACCTTGAATATCATCTGCTCAAACGAAGCAGGCAAGCCTATCCTCATAATTGATTTAAGCATGCCCTTGTCGGGTTTAAAATATCTACGAGGGATAACTGTTTTATTTATAAAACCATAGTAACCAAGAATACCAAAAACACACCATATTCTGCTTATAAGTGTGGATATTGCCGCACCTTTTATTCCTAAATTCAACCCGGGCAGTTCTATAACCCACCGGTCAAAAAGAGTAACGCTTCTTGTACCATATATAAAATAGAAATTCAGAATTAAATGTATGATATTCTGAACCACATTTATATACATAGGGATTTTTGTGTTCCCCATCCCTCTGATTAAACCATACATCAATGTGCTGAAAACAAGACACGGTATACTAAACGAAATGATTTTTATATACATATCTGCATTTGCAGCTATATCTTCTTCTGCCCCCATTAAAACCAAAATGCTATGCCTGAAAAAGTAAAACACAATAAATAGTAAACAAGAAATAATTACAGATATAATTATTGTCTGACCTATGCATTTATCCACATTGTCTTTGTCACCATTTCCCGTATACCTTGTGATTAAAGCTGTGCAGCCAATGCTAAATGCAGTAAATATTGCTATAACTGTATTTACAGGCGAATTACAGATTTGAATGGTTGCAAGCTCGTTTGTGCCAAGCCGTCCAATCATGATTACATCTATGTACCCTACTAATGTCTGAAGAAGTAATTCAATAAACACAGGAAACACCAAAATCATGATTGTCCTGTCCAAGTTTTTAGTTTTAACTATCTGCTCCATTTAGTTTATATACCTTTCCAAATCTAACACCTTAAAATACCGGAAGAAATTGCTTAGACCCGTTTTTTGTAAAGCAAAATAACGTACTCTAATTTATGTACTTGTGTTCTTCATGTAGTCTGTAAAATTAAAAAGCTTTGAGGTATTAAGGTCACAACACCAATAGAGTGTATTCGTAACAGCTTAACCCATGTACCGGAATGAAGTGTTACAAAACACATGTGGTATGTAAAATTTAAAACTTCATATTATTTCATATTTTCTCTATCTTCCCGGGAATACTTCTGTGCTTCCTGCACCTTTCAAAATATTCATCCAGTGTTTCAAGCTCGAATTCATTTACAAGATCCATTGCTGTAATTTCATCCGTTTCACTTGTTACAAGAACCGAACCCAAATGCCCGGGATCTGATATTTTTACTCTATATCCGTATTTTTTCTTCATGTTTTCAAGCTTAGGTCTGTTATAATCCAAATGGCATATAACATAATCTAAATTAATCACATCCGTGATATGAGCATAATAATTTGTGCTTTTTGCAACTATTTCACCCACAGGCGAAATAATAGTGTTTTGATCCTCCAATACACATCCAACAAAATATGAGCGGCATGAATATGCCCAGTAATTTTGCATCAGCCCCCCATGGTAAAAGGATGAAAACAATATAAGATCGGGTTTTTGTTGGATATATTTATAACGCAGCTCATCAAAATTAAGATCAAAGCAAATCACACAAGCCACGTTTCCAAAGTCACATGGAATTACTTTAGCCTCAGCACCATACAAAGTCCCATTATTCTCATTATCACCGATTGTTAAGTGGTTTTTGTTATATATACCTGCTATATTTCCTTTTCTATCGATGATCTGAGTCGAATTTCTTCTTGTTCCGTCAGGTAATTTGCGTCCGGAAGAATAGGTTATATAGCAATTGTTTTCTTTTGCAATACCACTAAAAAAGTCTCTTATCTGATTACCTTTATTATTGTTATAACCAATTCTTTGCTCCGGACTCAGACCAAAAATAATGTCACAGCATTCCGGCAATACAATTATGTCAGGCTTATCCGACAACACCTTTTCAAGCTTGCCACGCCAAAAGGATTTCACTTTCTCCACCAACTGCTGTGAACTCTCACCCGGATCATCAGCTTTACATAAAAATCCGCTTATAGCGCTTACTTTAACATATCGTGCCATAACTGCACTCCTTCCTATACGAAAAAAAAATCATATCCTATGCAAAATAATAATCATATTCATCCATGCATATTTTTATGGGTATACCAAGCCTTACGGACTCTTTGGCTTTAAGTGTAACTAATGTTGCCCTTGCACCATCAACTGCGTCACATGGCGAAGGAGCATCATTTAAAATACAGTCAACAAAACGATCCAGCATTTTATAATGTCCCTTGTTTACTGTAGGAAAATCGGCTTCTCCTTTTTCTGTAGCTATGCGATTTCTTTCCATTACCTTATTAATAAACAAATTGGTTCCTTCACCCTCTGTGACATTTGGATAAACATCATTCAGGAATGGATAATCCTTTTTATAAATATTCTCAATTCCTCCAACCCGCAGCTGAAGGTAGTGATCAATAACAATAGATGCACCCTTATGAAATATCTCAATGAGCTCTTTTGGGTGATCGAAGCTTCCGACCCCTGTTTCAAATATGTTTACAACAGACTGATCTTCAAAAAGTATTGTAAGAACCTGATTAACTCTGGCCCATCCTTCTGCATAAACCTTAATAGGCTCTTTTCCCGTTATATAACATGCTAAATCTATAAAGTGGCATAGCTCTCCTATAATTGAGCCTTCTCCTATCATTTCATCAAGAGCGTACGGCTTAAAAGACTTGAGATCATCATTGATTCTCATAGAAATCATGGTAGCCTCTTCCTCACGCAAAGGTTTTTGCTCACCTTTTACTCTTTTGTATCTCCATGGTGCATCAACTGGATTTGACACATGATTTCTATAAACTTCAATAGCATCCTCAACCGCCGGTGCGCATCTTCTGTTAAAGCCTACAACAAGCTTAACCCCGGTTTCTTTGATTATTTTCATAATCTTGTATGATTCTTCCACCGATGTACTCATAGGCTTTTCAACATAAATATGTTTACCCTCTTCTGCTGCGTCCTTTATTATACCTTCTCTGATGTCATGCGTTGTAAGAATCATTACCCCATCTACTTCGGAATCCAGTAATATTTCTCTGTAATCTGAGGTTAAAAAATCGGGATCATATATGTCCTTAACATACATTAAATTTTCCTTGTTTATATCACAACACCATTTCACATATATTCTCGGATTGCTAAATGCATTTTTAAGATGGACATCCTGTGCTATCATTCCACATCCTATAATCCCTATCACGGCTTTTTCTTTCATGTCTACTCCCCCATTGTATTATAATGACGCATCATACTGTTTTTTAATACCTTATTTTTGTTTCTATATATGTTGGTATTGTATTTTAACATATATAGACATTGGTTAGTGCACATACCATTTGTTTTGGTCAAAACAAGTACATTAACTGAATAAATTAAAAAGAAATCCAGTAATGTTGGCAATTTATGTTGCGTTTCTTTTTCCACCACAAGCTAGAACACGTTAAAACAGGCACTATGCGATTATTGATTACGTTTTGTACGCAACACTCACTTTTGCTCTGCCTGCGACCAGCCATTTTATCAAATACTTTAGTGGGATTTTGAAACAAAGAAAAAAGACATAATAAACCTAACCCCACCTATTAGTTCAGGGCATTTGATAAAGCTAATTTTTAAGAATTTTTAAGCATGAGAGTATAAATGATATTATGAGTAGTCGGTTATGTCACCTTGGTAATCCTTAATGAAAAAGTTCTGGTTCCTTCTACGAAACTCATTAGGGGTTATACCCGTATGTGACCTAAAAAACCGTGAGAAGTAATTAATTGATTGGAAACCCACTCTTTCCGCTATGATTGTAATTGTATCATCGGTATCTGTCAAAAGCTTTTTCGCATTTTCACAACGAATATTCTGAAGATACTGAATTGGCGAAACACCGTATCTATCCTTGAATGCTGAGCACAAATAAATTGGGCTTAGATAAGCGATATCTGCAAGATCCTTAAGTTTTATTTCATTGGAATAATTTTGTTGTATATACTTTACAACACTATCCAGAGAACCGCCTTTATTATTGCCGTCTTTATTTACCTCTTTATCAATGTACATAAAGTTTCTAACGCTTTTTATACCACGATAGCCTTCGTCTTGCTCAGACATCCTCTTCCAGGATAAAATTAACTGTGCGAGTAATGCATTAATAATCTGAGGTGTATAGTCATCCTGTCTTTTTATTTCTTCAACAAACGAAACAAAAGCTGTCCTTATGGATTGTCCTACGTCATTAACGAAAGGCATTAAGTGATAAATCAGGTCTTCGGTTTCAGCATTATTACAATAAAACTTTAGCTCAATTATATTAAGTGGTTTTGATCGTGATGCTTCAATTTTATGCACTACATTCGGCCTAAATATGTATGCCTGATTCACGCTTGCATATTTAACTGAATCACCAAAGGTTACTATTCCCTCACCGCCCAGGATAAAAACAATCTGATAATAATCATGATGGTTTTTTTTAATTACATGCTTTGCAGGATATGTACATTTTGATACCCACAGCAAATTGATATCAAGTGAAAACATGTTTAACCTCCAAATCCCAAATTACTCCGGTTAAATAAATAGTCTGGTATTCAATATATTCTAAGATTTCGCAAACTGTTTTCCTGGTGGCTTTGAAAAAGCAAACTGTATTCATTTTATTGCAATTTATTCAACTTCACCACAGTATTTTTCACGTTTGCCTGCACAGGACGCTATCTACCGATGGTTGTGCGATATCACACCTTAGCACGGCACCGACATTTTAAACACTACTGGCAAGCTAATGTGGTAAAGATAAGTTTATCTGCTGCTACGTTAAACCCTAAGCTATCTGGTGTTTCTGCAATATTACATTCATATTTATCTCCTACTCAAATTATATCATACTGAAACCGGTGGCTTCAAGGTTTTACTTTGAATGAAACAGAGAGCGCTTAACTCTCTGTTTCATTCTGTTTAAGCCTACTTTTTCACCGGTTTTCCTACTGATGTTCTCCATGCTGTAAGCTGCTTTTGTACTTCATCAACAATCTTTTGTGACCCATTTGCCTTAAGCTTTGCAATAAATTCATCCAATGTTTTGTCAATGTCTTTTACCATTCCGCTCCTTAAGTTTGTAGACGAATCATATTCAGCTATAATATTGGAGCAGGCCGCAATTTCATTTGCTATTGGTATAGTATCAACTATAAATCCTATATTGGTGTCTTGAATTGCAGAATTGTTCATTTCATTTAAGAGATTCCCGAATTCTGATGATACTACTGAGGGTAAGTCACCGGCTAATATATTACCAAGTGTCCATCCATACCAATAATAGTACGGGAAATCTGCATAGCTGGAGATACCTTTATTTCTTGGGCTTATCGTGATATCAAGTCTTCCTTCGTCGTTATATAAGTAATGCTCTCCCTGGATTCCAAACCGAACGAGATTAGCAAGAGTCTTATCACTGTTAAGAAGCTCAAGGAACATTAATGAACGCTCTGGGTTTTTGCTTTGAACTGAAACTGCCTGAATACTCGACTGAATATTTTGTGTTGTCATTATAGTCTTGGCCGAGGTGGAAAGCACTGTTTCTCTGCCCGCATATATATCAGGCTTTATTTCTATGTATCCACCGGAATATGTTCCAATTAGCTTACCCGAATTTTCAAATGCTCTATCAGGGTCAAAGTTAGAATGATCATACGGGAATATTCTATCTTCAACAAGTTTATTAATTGTTTTGCACATTTCTCTGTATTCATCGGTTTCATACATGTTGAATACGGTTTCTCCGCTGCCCTTACCCTTAAATGCGTCTATACCCGGAACATTAACTGCAGCAACACTAACCAGACCTTCAAGAGGATAATACCTTTTTAAACCATTTAACATCCGGATAATAGGTTGATCGGCAAGCTCCGGCTGGTCTGCGTCTCTTGCAGCTTTTGCTTCATAAAGAAATGGTATCGTATCGATAACAGTGGACCATTCACCGCTTTCTAAAGGATCAAGGTTGTATTTGTCAGTCATGGTTTTGTTGTACAATAGGCAGAACCTGTCGGCAATATCCTTGTATGTGGGAATACCATATATATGTCCGTCAAGCGTTACTGCATCCCAAGCTCCCTGTGGTATTATTTCCTGTGTTTTTGGTAAATATTGTGGAATAAGCTCCTTGATGTCGTAAAAAGCTTCGTTTTGTGCGTTTCCGACAAAGTTAAATGATGAACCGGTAAAAACAATATCAACATATTGCCCTGAACTCATAACCGGAGTTATCTTATCATTATATTCATTTACTTCAAAGAAATGATAATCCAGTGTTACATTTATTGTTTCTTTCAGGTAATTGTTAATTTCGTCCCAAACCATTTTCGTGTCGGCTCTCACCTGATCAACCGCAGTGTACCAGACAAGCTCCACAGGCTTTAAAGTTTCAGCTCCTCCGGTATTATCCTTTGTTGTAGCATCTGTTGCGGTTGTCACCCCTGAATTGTTACCTTGGCATCCTGACAGCACTAAAGAAAAGATCATTACTGCTACCAATAAAAACACAAAATACTTTCTTTTCATACCAAATCCTCCTTTTAAAGTATAGTGATCTATATCACACTGTCTGCTGCAGTGAGATAACCATTGTTACATTGAATTCCCGCTTTAAACCTCTGATATTTTTCCCGTCATCGCTATCCTTTTACGCTACCTATCGTTAGACCTTTAATAAAATAACGTTGAAAGAATGGATACGCAAACAGAATTGGAATGGTAGCTATAATTGTAATCGCCATTCGTGTACTCTCTGTAGGTATGCTTCTTAGATATTCAAAACCCATGGCTGTATCCGCAAAGTCAGCATTCATTTTAATAAACTCAATATTCTTTTGTATTTTCTGTAGCATTGTTTGCAACGGTATAAGTTTAGGGTTTTCAATATAAAGCATTCCCGTAAACCAGTTATTCCATCGTCCAACGACGTTGAACAAACCAATAGTGGCAAGTCCTGCTTTTGAAAGAGGCAAAACAATTCTCCAGTATACGGTGAAGTCATTCGCGCCATCAATTCGAGCAACATCGAATAGACTATCGGGTATAGTGGTTTGAAAGAAAGTACGAAGAATAATAACATGATATGCGCTAACTAAGCCTGGCAATAAAAAGATCCAAATCGTATCATTAATATGCAAATAACGAACATTTAATATATATGAAGGCACAAGCCCTCCTGAAAACAGCATTGTAAAAAAGGCAAAATACGTCATGGCTTTTCTTGCCGGGAACCGCTTTTGCGACAATACGAAAGCAAACATGGATACTACAAATAAGCTCATGACTGTACCGACAACCGTATAAAAAATGGTTATAATATAAGAATTTTTAATTTGTGTTCCTGTCTTTAATAAATTTTCATATGCTCTTAAGGAGTATTCCGACGGGAAGAATGTATATCCGTTTAGCGTAATACTTTCCGCACTTGATACTGAAATAACAGCAACTAAAATCATGGGGAGCACAATGAATAGTGATATAATCAACAGCAGTGATGAAATCGCAAAGTTCCAACCCGTTGATATTTGATTGAATTTATTTTTAGCAGCCATTGCCATTACCTCCTTGAAGAAATGTGGTTAAAACATTGCATTATCGGGTGAAATTTTTTCTATAACCTTGTTTGTTATCATAACCAACACAAATCCAACCACTGATTGATAAAGACCCGCTGCTGTCGCCATCCCTACATTGTTCAGTGTCATCAGGGAGCGGTATATATAGGTATCAATAACATCAGTAACGGGGAACAGTGTCCCGGTGTTTTGCGGAACGGTATAGAAAAGTCCAAAATCTCCGCGGAATATACCACCCACTGCAAGAATAAGCATGATAGACATCATTACTTTTAAATGTGGAAAGGTGATATACCACGCTTGCTGCCTTCTATTTGCTCCGTCAATTATGGCAGCCTCATAATGTTCCATTGGAATACTTGTAATAGATGCTAAATATACTACTGCCGAATAGCCTACACTTTTCCACGCATTTACTATTACTAATATGAATGGCCAGTATCTTGGCTCCATATACCAGCTATGCTTTGGATAACCAAGACTTTCTAATATAACATTAAGGAAGCCATTTGTAGGGCTTAAAAAAGAGAATACTATAATTGAAACCACCGCCATGGACAGAAAATGCGGCATAATAAACACGGTCTGCAAAACCTTTGCTAATTTTTTACCTCGCATCTCATTAAGCAGCAACGCAAGCAGTACTGCAAGAAACATGTTAAGTAATATAAAAACCACGTTATAGCAGACTGTGTTTCGGGTAATG
>ENA-UOOH01002365-UOOH01002365.1-fermentation-metagenome-genome-assembly--contig:-NODE-2365-length-16344-cov-8.348947_pt1 | contig 16344 bp, 22 predicted proteins | sample MGYA00245778_ERZ724025 | MGnify/ENA primary metagenome ERZ724025 (study PRJEB28704, sample SAMN03018313) | fermentation metagenome | biome: anthropogenic terrestrial biome; feature: soil; material... | reverse complement strand
AATCTGCTTAGCATAATATCCATAACCCTTTCTCACTAATACTATTAAAGCTACTATGAAAAGAATAACGAATAAAACACTATCCCAATAAGCTGCTAAGAAATCTAACATAGCCATTCTCCTTTCTTAAACTAATTTAACATCCTTCTTATATACCCAACTTATAATCTCTTTCAACAAGACCTTATCTCCACTTATCTGTTGAATAGTATAGGTATTATTTCTAACGAAAGAAGGAATACTTTGACCTGTTGCATAATTAGTTCCGGTTACCTTTACTTTGGAGCCTACCTTTAATGTAGGAGCCTTTATATTACTTTGTACGGGAGTTCTTGATTCAGTGGTAATATAAGTATCAAAGCCTGCAGCTTTTAACTTCTTGGCCATTGTATCAGCATTAGCCTTTACTCCAAACGCTCCAACTTGAACCTTATAAAGATTTTCCACTTTTACCATATAGGTATCAAACCCAGCTTTCTTGAGCTTAGCCTCTAAAGCATCTGCATTAGCTTTATTACTAAATGCTCCAGTTTGAACTCTATATAATACTTTAGAGTCTGGTTTCGGTGTAGGCTTAGGAGGGTTTAATCTCTTATTAACTTCTGCAGCAATATAAAGATGTTTACTATATAAATATTCTCCCGGACAAGATTTATTAGCAAACCATCTATGAACAGTCATGTTTTGCTTATCTACTTGACCAATGAGATTCTTATCACCTTTCCATAGAAGTTGTTTAATACCATTTCTTTTACATATATCAACACAAAGCTCAATAGTTGCTTCAAGAGCTTTATCTGTTACTGCGTAAGGATGTTTGGTATCACTTGCAACTTCAATAGTAATCGCTCTATTATCATTTGCACTTGAAGATGTACACCAAGAACGATCTTTTTCTTCAACATACATTCCAATCCTACCATCATACCCAACACCATAATTAGAAGAAGCTTTTCGAGAGGCTGGAGCAAATACATTTCCAAGAGTTTCAACAGATGTCTGTCCTACTACACAATGAATAGTAATAGTATCAATTTTATGATTTCTTGGGCTTGTCTTATTAGGCGATATCTTTGTATAACTTACTAACGGGCTATTACTCATCTTCATCTTCTCCTTTCCCGTTTGATAATTCTTCCAACGCTTCCTGATTTAATTCATGTTCCTTTGTTTCTTTTATTTTATCATCCATCCGATATTCCTCCTTCTTCTGGATTTTCTAAACCCTTTTGAATTTTAATTTTATTCTCTGCCTTGGCCTTACTATAGTAAAATCCGGTAGCCGTAGCAAGCTCTGCAAAGACTGCTGGAATTAAGTACATGAGGGGTGATAAGTCATTGGTTCGCCAAATCATAATTCCTGTAAATATAGTAACTAATGAAGCTGCTATAGAAACAGATACAAATATTTTCTTTGAAAATTCCATTTTTTTCTTTCTTCTACGTCTTCTTGCCACGCTATCACCTCCTATTTTACATAATGCTCAACTGCTTGCTTCTGAAGGAATTCTGTCATTTCATCACTGGCATCTCTATAATAGACAATTGCTTCTTCCATCACACCATTCACTTTTCCTTCTTTGATTGCAACTGAGTTAGCATATGATAATTTTCCAATTGCCTTAATCATTCTCATTGTTAATAAGTTTTCTTGTTTGCGAGCTTCGGCTCTTTTTTCAGCCTCTTTTTCTTTTTCCTTCTCCTTTTGTTCCTGCCTCTTTTTTTCGGCTAATACCAATTCATCTCTCTTTTTGTCATGCTCCATATGTCTATGCTGAATATACCAAATTATTAGTGCTGAAACAATAGGCGAAAGAAAAGCTAAAATTTCCGGTTTTACCATCGTTCCATTTCCTCCTTATTCAATTGCCTTATTTCATAATAGACAACTCCTTTGCCTCCCACCCACCCTACTTTTTATGATGTACTATACTATTCTACTAATTCTGCAAGGTCAAGAGCTATAAGTTCTTCCTTTACAGCTTCTTTTAAGATTGCAGGCACTTGTGCATAGGTTTTTCTACCAGCAATGATAAGAGCTACATATACTATAACCATATCTATCCCTCCTTTCATTATTGTAAAGATTAACCATAATTTAGCCAACATAAGGCTCACCAACGAATTCCTGATATTGTTCAGGAGTTAATTCGCCACGTACTACATATTCTTTTAGAGCTACTTTCACTTCTTCTTTAATCTGTGCAGGGACTTCTTCAAAGGTTTTTCTACCTGCTACAATTAACGATGCGTATATCTTTGCCATTAGCTTTTCCTCCTTACACTATTATCATTTCAAATATCTCTGTCATTGCCATTTTATTGTTTAAGTCTGCCTCCACTAATTTATCAAGCTGTTCATTTAATAAGGCTATATATTCATCTTTATCATATTGAATCTCATGATAACTGAATAGGTCTTGAACTGGATTACCTTCAATATCCTCAAGTATAGGGGTTATGTCATTTCTTACATACACTGTATCCTTTCCTACGGTTAATTGAACCGCCTGAGTTGAACTCCCTTGTCTTATTCCCATATCTTTCATAAGGCATTACCTCCCTTTCTTTAATTTGCTTTTGATAATATTCATCTAAATAAGTTTGAATAGGGTCAATGTATTTTTTACTTAATCTATAACTACTACATCATATTAACCACCCCTTATAAGAATTAGCTGAACACCATTCTGAATAATTTAATTTATGACCTTGGCTACATTTCTTTCTAATTTTTAGCATTTGTTTCTTAAATCTTTTACAAGTAGATTTTCTTAATAATTTGTAACCATAGAAATGTCTATAACCTACAAAGTCTATACCTCTAATTGTGGTTGGGAACACCTGCCAATTATCTTTGATTTTTAACTTGAGTTCATTATCCAAGTATATATCCATTTCCCGTTTTAATTGGTGTAAATATTCTTTCGAATGATGTAGAATAACTATATCATCCATATATCTAACAACATACTTAACTCTCTTTACCTCTTTTAGCCAATGGTCGAAATATGCTAAATAGAAGTTTGCAAGAAACTGAGATAAATATGAACCTATTGGGACACCTTTATTTTCTGGAGTACTTTCTATTATTTTATCTAAAATACTAAGTAATCTTTTATCCTTGAATTTCTTTCGTATCAATCTTTTTAAGATACTATGGTTAATGTTTGGATAGAACTTACCAATATCAACCTTTAAGCAATATTTAGTACCTTCTTTATCTTTCATATATTTATCTAACAAAGATGAAGCTTTATGAATACCTCTACCCTTTATTGAAGCGCAGGTGAATGTTGTAAACACCTGCATGAATATATGCTCAACCTGTAACATGATAGCCCATTGAATAATTCTGTCTGGATAGTAAGGTAATTTACATAATTCTCTTTCTTTACCTTTGTCATTTATCACTGAAATTTCATATGTGCTAACTTCATAAGTTTCTTTTTTAAGCATCTTCTGAATCTCACTTAAATAATAATCTTCGTTAGCATCCACCATTTTAACTTCTTTATAGTAGGTCTTATCTTTTCTCGCATTTTTATGTGCGAGTTTTAAGTTTTCTATATCATATATTTTCTCATATATGTTTCCGTATCTTTTAATGTTCCTGACCTCCATTGATGTTTTTTGATGTTGAACCTTCCTTATTGAGTACCAGTACAACTTTTTTACTTTTTATGTTTTGGCAAGAGCCAGGGTAATGGTTGCACGTGGGTCAATATTAAAAACATTAAGTGCGTGCCGATATTAGCATTCGAATTCGAAGTGGTATTATTCACTTGCAAATAGAAAGTTCCCGTATTCGAAGTATTACTCCAATTACTGCCAAAATTCGTAACACAGGAAGAATTCAAATTCGTATAATCTAACTCCCATTACCCAAATTATTAACTTATAAAAACATCAAGCGCGCGCCGAGATCAGTACTCGAATACGAAGCGGCAGCATCCACCCGCAAACAGAAAGCACCCGCAGCCGAAGCATCACTCCAACTACCGCCAAAAAACGCAACACAGGAAGAACTCAAAGCCGCAGAATCGCAGAAGTAAGTACTATCCGAACCAGTTACTTCTTTTGCAATAAACCCAGTCTTAGTTGTTCCTTGAGGTTTACTCATATAGTTTCCAATATTAGCGCTTGCTCCTTGACCATTATCCATATACCCTGCACCGGTATCATTAAAATTATCTGTAGCTGTCAGCATATTCCAAGTAGAGGTGGATACTAATCCATCAATCCATTCACGAACATTTCCCCAGAAGTCCTCAAGCCCAAATAACTTCATTTGTTGTTTACCAGTTGTTTCTCCCCAATCCATACCTCTTTGATTAGTACTACCAGTATTGGTCGCTGCACTATTCCCATCAACAAAACCTCTACCAATTACAGTTTGAGAATCCAAGTTTCTATATTTTAATATATACATAGCTTGTCTAAACGTTAGTTGATAGAATCCACTCTGGTCATACCCTGCTCCATTAGCCCGTGCCTGAGTTCTGAATGTTGCAATAGTTTGTGAAGCTGTTGGTGCTTTTCCTGACCAAGAACGTAATTTTGAAGCATCTGTAAATCCTTTATAAGCCCCAAGATAAAACTTTTCTTTTCGAGTAGTTCCTCGGGTATGCGCTAAATATTCAAATTCTGGGTTATCAGGGTCATCTGTCATTTTTACAGTTAATGTATTTCCAACTGTTGTTATCTTTACTCCTCTTCTTGGAAAAGCTACCATAACATCCCCAACAGCTGTAGAAGCTAAATTAACAGTGTTCCCATCAATATCCTTTGTATAATCATTAGGGTTAAGCTTTACCCCTTCAACCCCATCTTTTAGAATTACTGGATAATGACCAAAGAATTCATCCCATACCGCAGAACCAGCTGTCATACCAACCGCATCATCTGCATACGTGATACAAGTTGCTGGATTACTGTTAGATAGGTCAATTATAGCAGTCATTACTTTATAAGGTTGGGGTGTTCCTGAAAGCCTATTTGCTACATTCTCATTAACTGCGTTTTTATCACTATAAGTGAATAACTGGAAATAATAAGTTTGACCATTAGTTAATCCACTTATTTCAAAACCATTAGTTGCATAAGCATCTTTTACTTTATTATCGAGAATAAGTGTTCCATCCTTTACATTTTCAGGATAGGAACCAGCCTTTTGAATAAGCTTAGTACCCGCCCAAGTTGCAAGTAATTGTCCTTCTACAATTGTATCACCAGGGTCTTCCCAACTAATTGTTAATTTACTATTACCTACTTTAATCTTTGGGTTGATTACATTATTAGGGGCAATGCCTCCTCCTCCGGTTTCGGTATCAATCCAATTCCCACTCCCATCATCAAATTGTAGAATATCATTGAAGTATCTAAAACCATGAACTCCTTCTTCACTTGCAATCATTGCTTGGCTATGGATAGTTATAATATTAGATATTTGGTTCACTTGCTCAATGGTAGGAACAGCTGCAGGATTTACTTCAAGTGTAACTTGAGATGAGTTATCCACCTTTGTATTCAATCTGAAAGTTACCCCTGAAACGGTTGAACCACTAAATGGGGGCATATAATCTGGAGTAGTTGTTATGCTAATAGCATATAAAATTTCAACCCCATCTGAATCCTCCGCAAATAGTCCTACTCCTCTAATATAATATCCTTCTGTTAATTCTATGTTGTTAATTGCCCCTAATACCTCAACCGTAGTTGTATCAGTTCTTGAAACTTTAGAAACTAAGGTTTCTTGCTTGATTTGGTACATCGTTAATAACTCTTCAAGATTAGTATTGGTATAGTCATAATCTGATGTGCAAATCTTTGTAAAGGTTGCGGTAGATGTTCCGGCAATTAACTTTGCCATTAACTCTTGACCTTTGTTTGTTATAACTAAGTTTTGCATTATTTATCCTCCTTTAATTTATTATATACTCAAGCGTTTTACTTAGGTTTGAACCAGTATAGAAAGACCCTTGAGCTAAATACTCTTGCAACAACTCTGATGTAATAGTAAAATTACGTATTCCTGCTTTATACGAAGCTGTATACACTGTCCCAGTAGCTTCATAAGTTAAATTATTAGTGGTGATGATTTGCATATTTACCGGAACAATTGAAATTAAGGTTTTCAAAACTTCATCTAATTTTCCATAAACCCCAATCCTCATATCCAACTTTAATTCATAATTATCATAAATCACCTCAATATCATAATTGTTTGACCCTAATAGATTGTTCAACCTACCTTTCAATTCTCTTAATGTGAATGGAGGGAGGGAAGACAGTCTATTTATTAACCTCTCTCTCCTAAATTGTATAGTATCTGACTGCGAATTTACTATTATATTTAACATCTTTTCATAAACATCTAACCCGCGGGCATTAGCAGTTAATATAAATTGATTCTGCTCAACCTCTAAAGTAAGCCTTTCTAATTCATCAAACAACTTATTTTGGGTAGCGACTAATTCATCAATTTCCAACACATCTTTATAAATTATAGGATAATATTTAGCTAAATTTGTTTTATTCATTTAATATCACCTGTCCTAATATTGGCAACTCTTGTAAAGCCGCTGTTTGAATTAGAGTTAAGTCTTGAGGAAGTCCATTTATAGTTGTATTCGTAACATTCGCAATTCCTGCAACATTTAGTATTGCTGCATTTATTCTGGATATATAAACTCCAAGAAGGTGCTCGTTAAAGTCATTTGGGATTCCCCACTGTCTTCTAAGACTTAGCATATACTCTTCAAGAGCATCTTTTATTGGCTGTTCAACTTGAGCTTTTGTATACCCCGCCATTAAAAGTATATTGGTTTCTATATTGATAGTTAATTCATCAGGTGTTACAACTGTTACAATATGCCCTATTGGAGCTAACCCTAATCCAGTACCTTGAGGTGTTGGGTCGATTTCATTTTGAATTACATTGATAAAATCAGTTGTAATAGGATTGAATGAAGCATCTATAACACTACATTTAACCGTTCCCCCTCCATCCCAAACCGGATATATTTGAACTTCTCCTACACCCTCTATATTTTTTAGTACTTCATCATATTGAGCAAGATTTCCACCAAAGGGTTTATCCGTTAAAGCTAAGAAGTATCTTGCTCTTAAATCGTCATCTGTTTCTACATCCCTTGCCGGAATAATCAGGTCTGTCATAACTGCTGAACTTAACCCATTGATATAGTTAATTGGCATTAGATTACCTACATATGCATTTCCAATGGTACCAATGGTTTCACAAGTCAGTTGGTAACTCCCTGGAACTATTACTCCATCTACTTCATAAGGGGCGGTTACTACATAATTTAGTGTTTCAGTTTCTGATATCGTAGAAAATCTACTTCCAATTTCCACTTCTAATGGAGCTCCACTTGCTGTTTCAAACATAGCTTTTTTAACCGCTGCCGTAGCTGGGAATCTTTCTATTCCCCGCTCAGCTACTCTTAAATCTAAATATTCTTCATTGGCTGTTTCTGCGAAGGTATCTTTTAAGATATTTTTCAATCGCATGTAATATTCAGTTAATTCATAACAAGCTGGAGCCAATGCATCGTATATAATACTTCCTTCTCTTTTATCAATGGTATCTGGAACTCTTGATAATGCCTGCTCCATTAAATATTCAAAGGTATATTGTTGTAAATAATCTCCAATCATACTATTTGCACCTCCGTACTAATATTTGTTGCACCTACTACTGAATTAACTCTGAATGATACGGCCATTCTATCTATTGCAGTTTGTTCCGCAACAAAGTCTGTTATACCTAAAATTCTATCATCTGCAAGAAGAGCTTCTGTAATAGTTCTTTCTAAATCTGAAACAATGAAATCATAATCTTTTCCAATTAATCTATCCAACTCCACTCCATATTGTGAACTATATATTACATAGGCATAACGTTCTGTATAAAGGATTTTCATAACTAATTGCCTAATAGCTTCTTCATTATCTATCTTGCCACTAATCCTCTTTCTTTCAAAGTCTAATTTATAAGTCAACGAGGGTTGGCTAATTACCTCTAAATTAGTTAAATCTACTTGTTGTTCAGGTATCATTCGATTCCCTCCTCTCTTTCAAGTACATAAAACATTTGTCCTTGGTTTACCCTCAAAAGTCGAACTTTATCACCAACGATTAAACCTCTCCAGAGATGGGTCTTTTTTACCAATGCTGATAAGATTAAGAATTTCTCATCAACCTCGAATCGATTATCAATCTTTATTTTAAGTGGAGAAATCGAAGTTACTACCCCGAATAGTAAATCAGTTGTTTCTCCTGCAGGCATCTTGCCAACTTCTTGCATTATTTTTAATAATTTATTTCCGACCATTATATACTCACCTGCACTTCCAATTGCATTGTATGCAAATCATTTTGAAATGTATGAGAACAAGATGTAACCATGAAATATTGATTAATGGCTACTCCCTCTTTTTGTAAGTCACTGATTCCAAGGACTACGCCACTACCAGCTGCCACCCTCAGGTCTCCAAGACAATCTAATTTTAATTTCTTAGTTACCCTATTCTTTAGCTTTAAAATCATTTCAGCTCTTGCTTGAATTTGAGCGGCATTTGCATTTTCATCCATCTTTTCAAAGTATTGTAATAATCCCCATTGCTTGATAGTATTACTATCTTTTACAATATAAATTTCTCTTTTCTTTGTTTCTTTGTTTTCCTTAATCAATTTAACTTGGTTATAGGTATCATCATCTATGGAGCTTTCATAATCGAAATCAATTAGTAAGCTTTCATCTCCGATAAACAAATCTGTCTTCATTGAGTTAATACTAATAAATTGTAGTTTGCCAAAATTGTCTCTTATCATATACCAATTTCCGGTGTTAATTAAGGTCTCGTCAATCCCATGTTGAATTATTTCAAATAGTGTTTTGTTGTCATTAACTCGAGGTGAAACTATATAGGAACTTGAATCTATCACTTCAAAGGATAATTTAAAATCCCTGCATATCTTTGTAAATATCTGTGAGGCTGTTAAATTTGATAATACATAGGTGTCTTTATTTTTCAAGTAACGCATCTGGTCATAAGCCGTTACCGGGACTTTTTCGTCCTTCTTCTTCCCTCTTTTGAATATATAGCCAAAAAAAACTCCTTTGCCATCTACTTTAAAAGAAATAGGTGAGCCTTCGCTTATAGTCACTTTATTATCGTCAATATAGTTAAAAGTTAATTTTCCAGGCTGGTTAGTTAATGTAGTCTCCCATACAGCATTAGTAATCAATTCACTAATATCATAAGCCACACCACTTTTACTATCTTGTACAATCGCTTCTATATTCATTAACTCACCCTTTCTATTTATGCTTCATTTGATTTTTTGCTACCCAACCCCTATATCCACCACTTGGGGTTGTAATATGATATCTGTATTTACGATTTTTATCGGCTACTATATGACTAATCTTTCCGGTAAAGTTCTTAAATGTTCCATGAGGATTATCTCCATAGCTTGTATACCAATACTTACCATCAACAATAACTGTATCTCCAATAGCAAACCCAGTCTTTGGTCTTTCAGTTGCTGGTGGAGGAGTTACCTTTGCTGGTTCAGCTTTCGTAGCGGGTAAAGTAATTTTGACTACTTTAGACGAAAATGGTCGATACTCTTTAATGTTTAAACTATAATGAATATCATCATCTCCAGCTTTTAATCCATACTCTAAGTCTTCAATAGCTGCCAACATATTTATTTTTGTATCACTAATTATGAATCTAAATGGTTTCTTTTCTTTTCTAATATTTTCAAAGAAGTCTATATAATATTGAGGCTTTTCAAACTTCCCTTTTGTTAATACATAAGGCGCATCAGCATCATTAGGAAGAAAGCTCTCTATTACTAAGGCTTCTAATTTCTTTTGTCTTAATAAATTTATTTCTCCAAGTTTAATAATTTCCTCTGTCTTGTTATTCCCGGAGGAATTTATCATTATCTCCTCCGGGTTAACTGGAAGTTGAACAACCTGATTATTATATTCAAAGAAAAATCTAATAGCCATTATGCTCCCTCCCCTACTAACGCACTTGCATATGCTTCTTCAACCATATCCTCGATAACTTCAAGGATTTTATTAACATCTGCGGTTTCTCTTACATCTCCAAACTGTACAGTCATTTCAGGTCTTAATGTTGTATATTTATTAACAAACTCTGTAGCTGCTACATCCTTTAACAACTTAATATCTTCTTCTGAAATGTTAACTTCATTTTTCATTGCCTTTGTATTATCTGCAATCCCCTTTGTTTTATCTGCAATCCCCTTTGTGTTATCTGCAATATCTGCAATATTATAAGGATTTTTGTAATCATCAGGACTTGGTATATTAGTATCAAATAGGTCTGTAGGACTAAAATTAGATATTGTATCTTGGATTCCTTCACCAAAGGCATACCCAGAATCCCAAGCATCTCCATATTCAATCCTATGGTCTATTGCAGGAGCGTTTCTATCTAATGTAATAGCATTATCATTCTTACCCCAAGCTAATACACTATCTTGTAATGAAGATAATCCAGCAGTCCAGTTAGTTCCAAAGATAGCATCAATAATCTTTGTTACAACTTTACCTAATGATAAGAACCAAGATATGATGTTACCAATTAGATTGGCTACCGCATCTCCAAAACTATTAAAACCACCATTTGCTACATTTAATACCCATTCAATTATTCTTATAAAGGGTTCTACAAACAATGTCCAAATGAATTGGATTATTGCATTTATAACCCCTATTACAAGATTTATTATAAAAGCTCCAGCTACTGCCAAGGCTCCAGTTATAATTCCAAGAGCACTAAGACTTGTACCAGTTACATGATTTATAGCTGCTACTACTGCAAAGATAGCTGTAATGATTGCAATTATGATTATTAAAATCCAAGTAATTGGAGATGCCATCAAGGCTGCATTAAACCCGTACTGTGCTGCAGTAGCTGCAAAAGTAGCTCCAGTCTGCATCTTTAAAGCGGCCGCATGAGTTGTTTCTCTAAAAGTAGCTACCGCTTTAAGTCCATTTGAAATAGCCTGAACTGCATTATAAGCGGTTAATACTCCTACATATAATCCAAGAGCTGTAACTACTCCTAATATAATGGGCTCTAAGATTGACCAATGCTCTGTCATAAAAGAGCTTACAGCCGTTATAAGGTCAAATAAGTTTAGGAGAATACCAGCAACTACTACTAACCCATTTGTAATATTTCCAATGAAAACTTGAAAGTCTTCACTATTGGCGAGTTTTGATAATCTATCAAATATTGGTTGAAAAGCCATCATCGCACTATTCTGAATAGAAGTCATTACCTGCCCAAATGTCATTGGCATACTTTCAAACTGTTTATTGATTTCATCTGTTGCACCAAGCATTGCATTCTTTACAATATCCGCGGTTATCTGACCATCACTGGCCATTTCTCTTATCTGCCCGATAGGGGCATCAAGATAATCAGCTATGGTCTGAATGATGTTAGGTGCGGATTCAAATACAGCATTAAGTTCTTCGCCTCTCAATACTCCTGAACCTAATGCTTGAGTTAATTGCAATGAAGCTGAGGCCATTTCTTGTTGACTTGCCCCTGCAATTATAAATTGTTTATTCAAGTTTTCAGCAAATGCAATTGTTTCCATATTGGAACTAAAAGCATCCCCAGCTCTTTGACCAAGTTTTGCTACAATATCAGCGGTGTCCGCATATGAACCTCTTGACCTTTCTGCTGATAAATATATTTGATTCTGCAGGTCTTGAGTTGACTGCAACCCATCATTCATTAAATTCAACCTTGCAGTTGTTTGAGTCATCTCGTCTACTACATTAGTTACTTTTGAAATTCCTTGCATAACTGACTTAAATGTATATATAGCGGAGGCCGCAGTAACTAATGGGTTTTTCCATCTGGAAATGGATTCTTCTACTCTTCTTGAAGTGGTAGGTATTTCATCCATTCCTCTATTAAAATCATCTAAGGCGTCTGAGGCCGCTTGTACATTTCTTTTAACCCCATCAAAAGCTTTATTACTTACTCCATCCATTCCTGCCATAATATCTACAGTGGATTGCATGGATTTAATTATACTTCTTAAAACTGGAGTCATTTTATCTTGCAATAAAATAGTATTCTTAACTGTTGCCATTAGCGCCTGCGACCTCCTTTCCTCTTAATTTTAGCAGCTTCTTTCTTTTCTTGCTCTAACCTCTCATCTATCATGGCTATCACCATTGCTTTTTCCTTGAAAGGGAGGTTTGCGAAACGGGATGGTTCCCAATGAAATTTATTCAAAGCGTAATATGCATACCACGTTTCGCCATCACCCTCCCTTAGGAGTTTTTTGCTTCTTCTACCGTATCCTCAATATCTTTATCAAATCCAGACAATGCTGTAATTTGCTGAGCGAGTTCATTTATTTCCCCCGCCAATAAACTCTTGTATAAGAATTGTTCAGGAGTTTGACATCCTGCTTTCTTAATACTTTCAGCATCCCTAAAATTAGGTTCCAATGTATGGTTCAAAACAACAAGTTCGTTGAAAGTTTTACTATCAAACTCTACCTTCTTATGTCTACTAATTTTAGTGGATAGCTTTTGGTATTCTGAGAATTCTGGGCCAGTCATTCCCTTAATTTTGAAAGGGAACTTTGCAAGCCTTGCTGAAACAATTACCTCATCTGTTAAGTTATCTACTGGGTTATCAATTAAGAATTGCATTAAGTTACTCATTTAATTTCCTCCTTTATACTACTGGGTTTCCGAAACTATCAAGGATATCGAAATCATCAAACGTGAAGTCAATATCTTCATCCAAAGTATCGGAGTCAGTATCTAATTTAGCTAATACTACATTATCAATATTACAGTTGTACAGCACCACCGTCTGCTTACCAATGGTAGAGGTAGGGTCATCATTAACTATTGTAATATTGAAGTACGTATCCTTACCGGTCTTAGCATATTTCAATGCCATCTCCCTAAATAAGGAAGTTACATAATAAATTGTCATGGAGCCTGTTCCTGACCATCCTGCTCCTTTGTGCTGAGTACCTCTTTTTCCAAGAGTCTTGACTTCAGCTTTAATCTTTTCAAAAGTAGCCTCCAAGGTTTTCACATAAAACATATCTTGAACGTTTCCATCTATTACAGATGTTGCTTTACCTTCTTGACCACTAATTGTATCACCAGCTCGTAAGAACATATACTTTTCCTCCTCTCATTAACCGACCATTACAGTCATATATAATTTTTCCATTGAATCCACAGGTTGAATTGCTAAATCTGCAACTACTGCATCAATGGCTTCTCCTGCATAAATCTGAATATCTGTAGTACTATCAAAGTTTTTAATTGCTGAAATACTCTGAAGCATATTTAGGTAGGCAATAACATCAGCTTTGAAAATATTTCTTCCATCATCATTGTTATCTACTTTACCAATATAACTTCTCTCAAACAGTAATGCTATGGAGTTATTGATTTCATCAAGTGTTCTAATAACACGGTTCTTACTAAAAGCATATCCTTTATCAGGAGTAAATGTATGCAATGTATTGATATCCTGCTCAATAACAATTACACCATCTTGTCTTGTTGAAAGAACCATCTTACCAGCTTTCAGAGCTTCCTCAATCTCTTCATCCCCATAGGGGGTTACACCTTCAGGATATACAATTGAAACCGCTCCATTAATTGCATGATAGGTATTTGAAGTATTTACGTCTGAACCAGCTGTTAATCCTGCTACATAAGCTACAAAGGTAGTAGGACTAACTGTTTCAGTCACTGTTTTATAACCTTGGTTTACAGTTATAATTCCTTCGTAATCTGCATCTGCGTCATACAAAACAGCTTGTACTTTCTTACCAAGATTTTCCCTCATATTAGTAATGAAAGTAATGATACTAGGGTTTATATCTGAAACATCTTGAGGAATGCCCATTGTATTCCATTTGTACGCTTTTATTACATTCAAGTAGTTATCATAGGATGCCTGATTAACCGTTCCATTTTCTCCGCCAGTTAATGTAACTCCAGCATTTGCTACTAGATTACCTGTTCCACTAAATACTACATAATCATTAGGAACCAACTCCTCTGCTGTTGTAACAGTTTGCCTATCTCTTTCAATACCTCTAAATAAAGTAATAACATCAAATTTAGCTCCATTAGCTACAACACTTACTGCAATCTCATTACCTACAATACCTGCATATTTAGCAGTAGCCGTAAGAGGTTCCAAAGTTGCAGTTGCTTTTGTTCCCCCAGTATCAAGACGATAAATTATTGCTTTGTAAGCATGCTTTAACGCCTCTCTAATAACTTGACTCTCTTCATCAAACGCAGTATAACCAATCTTTGGCAAGCTCTTACCGTCAAGTAATTCAGTACTTAGCACTTCGGTAATTTCATCGCCCCAGCTCATCGCTACTGGCATTGTAACTATTCCACGAGTACCAAGACTGGATAATGGCTTTGCTACGCCTTTGAAATTGATATAAGCCCCGGGTCTGATTTTATTTTGTGACTTGAATGTTCCACCAGCCATATTTCTTTCCTCCTTTAATTCTTAGTTTTGAATAATTTCTAATGTTCCCATATCAGGAACTTCATCAACTACTTGTTTCGCTTTAATACTATATGTTACATAAAACTGTAATACATCGTCAGTGATATTAAAATTCATCTGAGTTCCTCTTATTGGCTTCTTATCTTCTATTGGTTCTCCATCTGACCCATATCTTCCTAAGAATATAGGAACATCAATGGTTGTAAGTTTATCCAATAACTCGTTACCAATATCTGCAAGGGTCTCATAAGTCTTAGTGTCTTTTTCATTTGGATGATATCTAATGTTCATTTGATACTCTCTCATGTAATTATTACGCATGAGCTTCTCTTGCGAAATATCCATTACCCAAATGAAGAAACAAGGTTTTTCCATTCCCTGAACAATCTTTTCTTTATAGATGTTAGGGTATATAGTAATTGGAGGTGACCCCGAGGTAATCGCAAATCCGCTTTTGATTTTCAGTGCTATTGCACTTTTAATGCTTTCGCCTGTTATCTCTCCTACCATCAGTCTGCCGCCCCCAATCCTTTCATAAATTGTTTTAAAGCCTTTTCATAGCGTTTTGGTATTTCTCTTTCAATCTTAGAGATTGATATCCTTGCCATGTGATGTCCGGGAATCCATTTATCATGGAGCATCACCCCTTGTATATCATCACCATATTGATTATATAAGTAATTTAGGTATTCCTGATTTCCTTTACCTTGTTCTAAATATTCAATAGGAAGAAATCTTCTACGTTGCATATGACCATCTTCAACATGACTTGCGTATTCTGCTGGATTAAATAACACTATATATAGGCTATCACCCTTTCTGAATACTTGACTTAGCTCCCATCTATTTCTTAAATTTCCAGTGTCTACTGGAGTTAACTTTTTAGTTTGAGCTAATGCTCTCATGCCCATTTCAGTTAAGAAATTTCTAATAAAAACCTCGTGTTGCTTTTGTACTTCTTTAAAATTACCCAATAATTCTTCAAACTGACTATAATCCATTGACATTAAGCATCACCTACTTCTGCAAATAATACCTCTTGATGAGTTACATATCTGAATGGTAGATTTGCTGTACCAGTGTAGGTTGCTAATATACTACCATCATCTCCAACTCTTTCAGCTACTAATATATCTCCTTTCTTAATGTCAACATTAGGATTACAGAATATTTTCACTTGCATGTAAATTGGATTAGTATCATCCTTCTGAGATTCAGGGCTATCGGTTTGACCGAAGCTTATCCGGCATCGTACATCACTGTACAAAGGTTCTTCCGGGATTCCCATACCAGTGGTTCCATCAGCATTTTGAATCTTTGTATACCTGTTAATACTTAGCTTGTCAGTATAGGTTGGTGCGAGTAATTTACCAAATCCTGATAACTTCATTTACCACACCATCCTTCTGAACTTATTTAGCTGCTCCTTATTGTTCATTACAATCTGGTCTAAATTAGGTCGATGACTTTTTAGGGTTTTACTCCTCTCTGAGTTATTACCTTGTAATGCGATTTGAGTATCCCCTATCTTTAAATTAGAAATATCACTGGCATCAATCCCCGCCAAGACATCATCTGCACTAATATTTGACTCATATTGATAACGAACTAAGTCTACTGACATATTAGCCCATGTAAACTTCAGAGCATCTGGTATAATATCAATGTTACAATAGTTTTTAATGACTTCCTCTACTTCATTAATAGCTAATTGGATATCAAGCTCAGTAATGGCCTCAAT
>ENA-UOOH01002362-UOOH01002362.1-fermentation-metagenome-genome-assembly--contig:-NODE-2362-length-16360-cov-5.148053_pt1 | contig 16360 bp, 32 predicted proteins | sample MGYA00245778_ERZ724025 | MGnify/ENA primary metagenome ERZ724025 (study PRJEB28704, sample SAMN03018313) | fermentation metagenome | biome: anthropogenic terrestrial biome; feature: soil; material... | reverse complement strand
TAGCGCATTAACTGGCAACTTTGCAGTAAGCAATTTGTATCTTATGCTTATTAACGCTATACTTGTTACGTTTACCAGCACCGGTGGGTATGACTTCGCGATTAAAAATGTTACTATTAAAACTCAAAAAGATAAAAACATAGAATTAAAGGAATAATAAAATGGCCCTCCAGGAGAAATCCTTGGAGGGCTTTATTTTTTTGACCAATTTTTAATATATCAATAATGAGAGGAATTACAAAATAAGACTAGCATATGGCATAAAGAGCTACTTATAGTAAAACAGAGTAATATATAAAATATAAGCATAAATCATACATAAGGAGATTTGACACAATCCCTCAAAAACATCATATAATTTTATTAAAGGATATTAATTTATATTAGTTTAGGATAGTTTACCATTGGTTAATAGGGGGGCAATATAATTTGGAGATTTTACATATAGACGAATTGAAATATCCTCTAGGGAATGGATCCACCAGACCTATAATGGCAGTATCCAATAATGATTATTATGTAGTAAAAACATTAAATAACGTCGAAGGGAATAAAGTTTTGGTTAATGAATTAGTATGTTATTCAATAGCAAAACAACTAAATCTTAGCATCCCTGATTCAGGGGTTTGTATGATTGACAAAAATACAGTAGTTGATGAAAATATAAATGACATGGACGAATTTACAAATGAATGTTATGGATTGGGTTTTTATTCAAAATATATTGAAAGAAATACAATAATAAGTTCAAGCAAAATGCTTAAATTAGCAAACAATTATAAGAGTATTATCCCACAAATAATGCTTTTTGATCATATTATTTATAATAAAGATAGAAATAAGGGTAATTTGATTATGACAACAAATAAGGCATATAAAGAAATATTTTTAATAGATCATAGCCATACTTTTAATTTAGAATGCATTTGGGATTCTGGAGGGCTAAAACAAAAGATTTTAGATAAAGATTATAATGATACATATATTATGGAAGGAAATGCTTATTTATATTCCAAATTTAAAGATGCTATGGAAATAAGTATTTATGAGATGCAACCTTATGTTTCTTTCTTTAAAAGTAAATTGAATAATAATTTCTTTATCAATATAATGAATAAAATTCCCTTAGAATGGGAAAAAAATAAAAATGAACTATTATCACTTGCAGAATATTTAACATATAGACTTGATAATATTGAGAAATATATTTCAATAATAGTTTCATATAATTATTAGGAGGTGATATTATGGTAAATGTTCAATATTCAATTTTATGCCATTATCCTTCTATTGTGTCTGTAGATTGTATAACACTTGGAGTTTTAATTTACAATAAAGACGATCAAACAATAGTATTTGAAAGAATAAAAAACTGGCAACGGGTTAAAAGTTTTAATGATGAACTTGATATTAATTTAACCAAACTACAGCTTGATGGTATTGAAGAAGAAGTTGGTGAGTTCTGTAAGAAAGCATCATTTGATCTCTCAGAATATACTAAATATTATATTGGTGAAATAAAATTCACAGATGTTGCAAATGTTGTTGTAGAAGATTTTGATAAATTTGTTACTGAATGCAGAAAACAATATTTAATATGCGATTTAGATAAAAAGGATAGACCTTCTAAATCAGAGCAACTAGAATTTATAAGGAATACTTTCAAGAATTCTGCAATTAACTATAAAAGTGGTAAAATCATTGGATATTTCGATGAAAATGTTAATTTTGATTTTATCATAAATGGTTATGCAATAAAAATATTTAGCTTTGATGGTAAAAAAGAAAAAAGGCTTATTAAATGTGTAAAAGATTGGGCATATGATGCATATAAGTTAAAGGATAAATATAAAATAGTATTTGTTACAGATATTAATCCTGAATATAGAAAAGATTACCGAACAGTTTGCAGAATTTTGCAAGAAGAATGTTATAAGATTATAAGTTTACAAGATCTTATGCCTTTTGTAACTAAATTAAATAGCAAAACTAATTCAGCCAAATTACATCAAAATTGATATGGTAATAAAAAAGTCTCTGCAGAGACTTTTTTATTTTTTCCATTCTGGATCTGCTTTATCTTTAGGATTACCATCCATAATAGCTTGGTGCTCATATCAATTCATAGAGGATTTCTTCAGGCTTTTTTTATTTTTTGCAACTGTGTACTTTTAATCTTGCATATTTTATACTTACCGCTCAAAAATGCTCTTCATTTTCCTGTGTGAAAGGATGTTTACATCTAAAACAGGCTAAAATGCAACAGTGAGCCTGTAGGAGCGTTTAAAGGGCATATACATAATTTAGACATTTTTAAGACTACGTTTTTAAAAGTTTTCATCCTGTTTTTGTTTTTTTTGAAGGAATATTGGGATATGCGTCGAAAATATTATTAATTGGTATATTTACAAATTAATAATATTAAAAGGAATGAGTTTATATGGACTTTATAGCAATTGACTTTGAAACTACTGATATTAAAAATAGGGTGCCGTGTTCTCTTGGTATTAGTTTAGTTAAAAATAATGCCATTAATAAAACATTTTCATATTTAATAAATCCCGAAATGCAAATTTCACCCTGCGCAACTAAAATACACGGCATAACTAACCAAATGGTGAGCCAATCTCCTACTTTTCCTCTAATATGGGAGCAGATAAAAGAATTGGTACAGCATTATCCTATTGTTGCTCACAATGCGCCGTTTGATATAAGTGTTTTAGAGAAGGCAGCAAAAAGATATAATATAGATTTGCCTAATCTAACCTTTTATTGCACTTTGGAATTATATAAAGTTAATTACCCTGAATTAAAACATTATAGTCTAAATGAACTTTGTGACAATTTCAATATAACTTTAGAAAACCATCATTGTTGCAGTGACGATAGCTGCGCAGCAGCTCAATTAATGATAAAGCTTGCAAGTGATGAGTCAACAATTATTTTTGGCCATGCAAAAGAAAAATATCGAAGACGCTCTGAGAATGATTATATCGAAGGTAATATAACTCAAAAGCACAATATATTTGAGATACCTGTCTATGAAGAAGCCCATACAATATATGATAAAGTAGAAAAAATAAATTTTGAAGGAGCGAAATTTGTTATAACGGGTGATTTTAAAAACTATAGTAGAGCTGAAATTAAAAAAATTATAGAAGAAAAAGGCGGAATTTGTAATGATTATGTAAGTCCTAAAACTGATTATTTAATAGTAGCTTATCAAAACATTAATGTAATTAAAAATACTGCTGATATAAAAAGTAAAAAGCTCATGAAAGCTGAGGAAATACGTGATAGTGGAGGCAAAATAAAAATCATTTCCGATGAAGATTTTATTGATATAATTAACGATAAAAAAGCTCTAGGAGATGTATAACATGGATGAGCAAATAAGTTTTTATGACGCATTAAATGGAACAGAAGAGATATATAATAAAATTAAAGACCTTCTTAAGGATAGTGAAAAATTTAAGCCGGAATTACTAAAATATAAACCATTAAAGGGTACAAGCTCTAGCAAGGTTGCTTCAATATATGTTGGAACTGTACTGATGTGTAAAATTTATATTAAATCAAAATCAAAATATATTTTGGTAAGGGAAAAATTAGAAGATCTAATTATTGATAGCGGGATAATTTATAAAAAGGTAAAAAGTGAAAAGGACTTTATTAGAATACCTTTTGGAAAGCCTATAGCAATTGAGAATATTAAAAAAGTCCTTTATGAAGCATATTTGCTAGCATTAAAAGAATATTCAGTTGAACCTTTTGGTTGCTGCTACAGGTATGAAGAATGTTCTAATGCTAAAAAATGTATTCATCCAGATAAAAAGTTTGCTCTTGGATGCAAATACAAAGAAAATCTTGAACATGGGAAAATATTTTATGGTATAAACAAAAATGTTCGATAACTCTGTGGCTTGGTTGTTTAATTTATAAAAAATATTAATAATGGGTGAACCCTATTTTAAGGAGTTCACCCATTATTAACTTTTCCCACAACTAGTGTGGGAAAAGTGTGGGAAAACTTAAAAACGAGTGAGTTCCTATTTTAAGAAACCCACTCGTATCAATGCTTTTGGCAGGGGTAGAAGGCTTCGAACCCTCAACCAACGGTTTTGAAAAAGGCTTGTCTATAGCTTTCTACAATCTCCTAAAAGTATTGATAATGCTACACTTCTGACCTGTAGTAAAATATACCAAATCGCATCTATCTAAAACTAATGTGGGAAAAGTGTGGGAAAATATGAAGGAATAAATTCATAAATATAGTTTTAAGAGGCATTGTTTCCCCACATTAAATTTATAAGAATAAATTATTCAACTTTTCAGCTGCCAACGTTTTTTCTTCTGGCATTACATGAGTATATATATTTGCAGTAACAGATATATCAGAATGACCTAATAGCATTTGTACCGTTTTTAATGGCACGTTAGCTTCAAATAGTTTAGTGGCATATGTATGCCTAAATGCATGAAATTTACGGTATGGTATACCAGCGCGTTTAAGCAGTCTGGTATAACTTCTTCGCAAATTACTTGCATTAATATTCTTCCCAAGTTCTGTTGTAAAAACAAAATCATTTTCAATGTAAGAAGGTCCAGCTTTTATCTTCTCTAATTTTTGCTGTGTTTTATGTTCTTTCAATACTGGAATTAAGCTACTTGGAATTGGAACTGTCCTAATTGAACTTTTAGACTTTGGAGTTTGTATAATTGTTTTGTATTCTTTAGTTCCATCAGCATTAATAATGTTAAGCTGTCGAATACTTCTCTCAACCCTTAATTCTTTATTATCTAAGTCTATATCGCTCCATTTTAAAGCTAATAATTCTCCTTGCCTTAGCCCAGTTCCTAATGCTAATAGGAATAAAGCTTTCAGTCTATGATTTTCCAAATGTCTTTTTAGGATTCCTATTTCTTCATTGGTAAATACTTCAACCTCTTTATCCTCAATATCCTTTTCACCAGGAATAACAATCCTTTTTCCACTGCATGGATTTTTTAAAATATATCCTTCATCAACCGCATAATTAAAGAATGTCCTGAGCAACTTATTTATATTTTTAATTAGAGTGCTCTTTTTACCCTTTTCATATAACTTGTTGTAATAACGTTGTATTTGAATAGACTTTAAAGTGCTTAAGTTTAATCCATAAATATCACTATCTTTTACATAAAGTCTGTATATGGTTTCATAACGCTCAAATGAAGACGCTTTAACTTTATCAGATACTCTTACAACCTCAAACAGCCATAGATGCATCAATTCGCCAAGGCAAGCATCTTTAAAATCTATATTAAGCCCACTCTTTATACCGTTTAGATATTCATCCCTTTTACCTTCTGCTTCCTTTTTGCTATTGCCATAAAACTCTTTTCTAATTAATTTCCCATTGCTATCTCTACCGACTGATGTTGTAACTCTATAGTATTCACTGCTATTTTTTTCATAGTTTGTTTTACGAGCCATGTTTAAATTACCTCCTTTCCAAACTTATATTCAATAAGTTCCTTTGGAACTCCAAAGTAACATCCCAATTCCTCAGCTGTCATCCCTTCAAGTTCACATTCATAAGATTCCAAATTATCAGGAATTAATAATTCCGCTGCAAACTTGTCTGCTTGGATTTCATATTTGCTTTTTATTTGCAGTGGATTTTCAATAAAAAACTGTAGTGATAAATCGGTATGCATTATTGCATGGCCTAACTCATGCGCACATATGTATTTTGATTCATTATCATTAAGTTTTGAATTTATGTGTATAATTTCATATCCTTCAACCGTTCTTTGAAAAAAACCTTTTATCTCACTGCCCAAATTACTACGAATAATTTTTATATTTAAATAGTCACATAGTTCAAAAGGATTATTTGTTTGATACATTTCAATTAAACCAGCTGTTATATTTTTAAGCACAAGCCCATCTCCTCAGCAATTATATATTATCCTTATTATTTCCTTTATTTTTTTTATTCATCTGTTCAGCATAAGCTAATCCCATTTGTATAGCATTAGCCAAGGCTATTTTGCTTTCATCAGATAGTATTTCACCATTAAGCATTAAACCAGGTTGAGCCATTATTACCTCCATTGCTTGCTTTACATCAGTAACTTTATTTTTTGATGTATATTCTTCTGGAGCATCAGCATTTTTATCTTTTGCATCTTCCCACCCCATAAGTACTGCTGGAGAAATATTAAGAGCTTTAGCAAGTGCAATTATATTATCACGTTTCATATTCTCAATCATTCCAGTTTCCCATTTTCTAACTGTGCTTTTACCTACGCCAACCCTTTTCCCTAATTCTTCATATGTTAAACCTAATTCAAGTCTTCTTTTACGGATTATATCTTTAATATCCATTATTATTTTCACCTCTCATTATGAATATTATAATACACATGTGTCTTAAAAGCAACACAGATATAAGATATATTTAAAAAGTGTCTTTTGGGACTTGACATAATAAATATATTGTTTTATACTTAAAGTGTCGTTAAGGACACAGGGGGTGATTAGATGAACACAAATTTATTAAAAGCAGAAATAATGCTGAAAGGCAAAACCTTAAACGAAACCGCTAAAATATTAGGAATAAGTAGGTCTGCTCTATACAGAAAATTAAACGGTAAAAGCGATTTTACAAGGAAGGAAATATGCAGAATAGTTGACTACTTAGGAATTGGGTTAGACGCAGCATTAGCGATATTTTTTAATGAGGAGGTGTCCTGAGGGACACAATAAAGTAATTAGAAAAGGAGGGATAAGGATATGGAAGCAACAAAGATAAACGAAGAAGCAGCAAGACAAATAATTAATATCTTGGCTGAAAAAAGATGCACAGTAAATGAGTGCATGGCTATTTTACAATATGTGGGGCATACGATAAAAGACCATGCCACTGTGCAAAAGGTAGAAAATAAATTGTTTGATTGTGAACAGAATTAGCCCTTTTTGACAGCATTCCATATGTCTGTAAGGTCATTATGCTGCATTTCATTGATATCAGATAGTTTTATTGCTATAAGACAGTTATAAATTTTATTACCTGGTGCAGCAAAATCATAACATTTGAATACACAATCGTCTCGGCAAGTACCTTTTATAAAAGGGCAATACTTATTGTCATTCATATTGTCATCTCCTTCCATAACAATTCTATCACTGGTAGGAGACTTGAACAATAAAACGGCAGCATGAATAAAAAAGGAGGGATAAGGATATGGAAGATATTATTGCATTTAATGATGGAAGTGTAAGAAATCAGAAAGAAGTTGAACAAATAAAAGATGAGGTAATCAAGATATTTGCTCAGCACAAATTAAGTTATAACGAAGCAATTTACTGTTTAGAAGAAGTTAAGAAAAAGCTATTAAGTAAATGCATTATTAAAGATTAGCAGGAGAGGAGGAAAAGTAAATGCCCAACAAGTTTGATGATGAAGATGAATTAGATAAAAAAATAGAAGCCCAAAATAAGAAAATTATGGGCTACGTATTTAACATTTTTGTAAGCATGATGACGGCAATTATTACAGTTTTACTTTTTGGTAATTATTTAAAGTGACCGGTAAGCCAAATGGTTATTAAGGATGTTATAGCTGAAACTATTATCGGCAGTATAACGCTTTTGCATAAAAGTTCTTTGGTTTCAATAAGATTTAGTTCCCTATAATTTTGACCTTTATAGTTCGCATTAATGTATTGGACATGTCCTTCAGATGATTGACATTCAATATAGCCTAAATCTTCTAAATGCCAAAGCACTTCATCAATAATCTGCTGATTATATTTCTTAGGCATATAAGGAAGAACAGCTTGTGAACCAGCTACAAAGTTATCATCATTTTTAATCTTATTAAGAACTTTTAAAACCAGTTTAGATTTTTTATCTAATATTTCTTCAGACATAAAAGCTACCTCCATTCAAATAAATTTTAACATTATTGGTAGGGAGGGACAAGTAAAAAATAGGAGGATTAAAGAATGAATAGTTTAGTTAAAGACGAGATATTAACTTTAGACAGCAGAGAAGTGGCTGGAATGATGGAAATGGAACATTCAGAAATTCTAAAGAAATTGGAAGGAACAAAAAGACCAGATGGAACTGTAAAACAAGTAGGAATTATACCAACAATGGCTAAAGGGAAAATTCCCGTCAGTGATTATTTTATACCAAGCACTTATAAAGACGCCAGCGGTAAAGAAAATAAATGTTACCTGTTTACGAAAATGGGGTGTGAGTTTATAGCGAATAAGTTTACAGGAGAAAAAGGAATATTGTTTACTGCAAAATATACAAAAAGATTTAACCAAATGGAGCAAACATTAAAGCAACCAATAGATAGCTACATGATACAAGACCCCATAGAAAGAGCTAAGGCATGGATAAAAGAACAGGAGCAGAAACAAACTCTTGAGTTTGCCAATAGGCAGAAAGACCAGCTTATAGGGGAATTAAAACCCAAGGCTGATTATATGGACAAGATATTACAAAATACAGGGCTTGTAACCATAACCCAAATAGCCAAGGACTACGGAATGAGCGGAGAAAAGATGAATAGCTTGCTTCATGAGTTAGGAGTGCAGTACAAGCAAAGTGGGCAATGGCTGCTGTACACAAAATACCAAGATAAAGGGTATACACATTCTGAGACTGTAGGCATTACACATAGCGACGGCAGACCAGATATAAAAATGAATACCAAGTGGACACAAAAAGGCAGATTATTCTTATATGATTTGTTAAAAACAAATGGAGTGCTACCAGTGATAGAGAGAAAAGAAGAAAAAGTTAGTTAAAGGAGGCAATGTAAATGGATATTACAGCAGAACAGTTGAAAGACATAAAAAACATTATAAAGGATGCCATTAAAGAAGCAGCGCCTGAACCCCCAAAAGCAACTATGACAATAAAAGAGTGTGCTAAATACAGCGGCATAGGAAAAGACAAGCTCATGGAATTAGCGCATAGCAGTAATAGCGATTTTCCAGCTTTTAGAGTAGGAAGTAAATTTTTAATTAATCGACAAATGTTTATTACTTGGTTAGAGAAAGTAGCTCAGGAAGGGAGGGCTCTATAGGGAATGGCTAAGTGTAAATATTATGTCCCTGCATGGGGCGGAAATAGGTCTTCAGGAAGCCAACCAGCCTTTTGCTTAAAATACAAAATGCCTTTAAGCAAAGATGAAAATTGTATCAAAAACTGTAAAATTGGAAAAAGCGAACAGGGGAAGGAAGGAAGCAGAAAAGGTGAATGTAACAGAGAAAAACAAAAAAGAAGCTACTCCTGAGGGGCAAGCTCAGAAACAGCCACAGAACAATATAATTTTAGATCAAAACAAACTTCAGTATCTCAGAGAGCATGGATTTGTTAAGTTTGATAAAAAAGCTATACAAAAAGAACTTGAAGATGAGAATCATTCTAAAGAATATATCAACAATTGGCTTAAAAAATATAAATATTGCCGGTTAATGTCTGATGGGCAAAAGATGTTCTATAGTGAAGAATACTTAAATTTAAACTCTATTGAAGAAATTGAAGCTTCTTTTTTAAAAATAAATTAAGATAAATGAATATATTTCTTAACTTCTTCTTTTGCACATTCAATTAGAATAGAAAACGCAACGGAGGGCAACCCTTTTATTCGTCCTTTAACTTTAGCCCATATATTATCATCTCTTATATTTGCAATATAGGCATTACCTTCCCAAGACAAAGAAGAAATATCCTGAGGAACACCCTCGGCATAGTCTACTGAATCCACTAATCCAGCTTGGTCTATTTGCCGTATATGATAGTTGATTTTATCTGAATTATATTTATTTAAATTTGACTTTAATTCGTCAGTGGAAACAAAAGGATTTGCGTCGGTTGTGTGTTCTTCAATATAAAGAAGTATATCTCTTATACAATCAGGATCAAGTCGCATAATATCACCTCCCTTCAAACAAATTTTAACACTTATGTGGGAGATGGGACAACCAAAGGAGGGATAGAGAGGATGAATGAAATAAAAGAAGCTTCCCCCCCGAAGCACAAATTCAGGAGGAGCTAAAAGAAATAGATGTTTCCATTGCAAGAGACAAACGCAGAATAAACCGGTTGAGATGGTTCCTTTTCTTAGGCGTGGCGGGATGGGTATTTATGATAGCGATTGTCACATTGAGGATCCTTTAATTTTAATATTTGTGGGAGATGGGACAACCAAAGCAATTTTCAGAAAAAAAATAGAGGCAAAAAATTAAAAATAGGAGGGTATAACATGGATAAAATAATTGAGTTAGCACAGATGCTTTTTGCAGAATTGGAAGCAGGGGGCTTTGACACCAAGACGGAAAACAAGGGGCAACGTACAATACACGTTTTTTCCTATGATGATGGTTATATGCAGATTGATTGTGGCAGCAATGGTAACATAACCGTGTTTGGAGATGGAGAAATAGATGCGAATGGTAAAAAAGTTGAGGAGGGATAAAGTGAAACCAGAAAAACAGCCTATAACGGCTCTTGAAACAATAAACGTAATGAAGGAACTACACAACTTAATGGTTAAAAATGGCAGCTCTAAAGATGATATAGCAACTGTAGATAAGGTAGTTTTAGCAGCTTTAGGTGCTCCAACTTTAGCAGAAGTAATATAAAACAGCTACTACTGTATGTATGCAAACAAATAGAAGGGAGAAGAGAATATTGCAATCAGTACAATTGGTACGAAAGCCAAACAAATATGAAAGATATTTATTAAGAAAAGAAGGGCATAATCCTAAATATTTTCTTAGGGTTTATAAAGATGCCGAGAGTTGTATGTTTGTTGAGGTGATGACGGGTAAAATTTTAACACTAAGGAGGTAAAGGCTATGGAAGAAGAAGAACTGGAAAAATATCAGCAAGAGGTAGTTAAGTTATACTTTGCAGGATACAGCGTTGAGCAAGCATTGGAGGTGGTGAAAAATGAAAGAAAACTGGGCAGCACTGATATACGCAATAGTTAGCCCAGATTATTGCTCAGTCAACAAAGCGCTGAATAAAATGGGAATACATTTTATGTACAAAAAAGAAAAAAAGAACCCTTTGCAGAGGGCCCAAAGCTCAAAATAAAAAAATCACTTATCAATAGTATAGCATAGATTAAAGCTTTTTAAATAGGGAGGAATAAATTTGAAAAGTGATGACAAACACATAAAGCTGCATGAAAAGTGGATTTTGCAACTTATTATTGAAAACAGAGCATTAGAAAAGAAAATCAAAGATAACGATTCAGAGATACAAAAGCTAAGGAATTGGAATAGGGAAATATTAGGGAGGAATGTATAAATGGCTAAACTGTATGAATTAACTCAGAACTATAACAATCTTTTAGAGTTAGCGGATAACCCAGATGTACCAACAGAAATGCTGAAGGAAAGCTTAAACAGTATAGATGATGAGATAGATACAAAAGCTGAGAATATAGCAAAAGTTATCAAGTCAATTGAATCGGATGTAGCAGGTTTAAAAGGGGAAGAAAAAAGATTAGCAGATAGAAGAAAAGGCTTAGAAAATAGGATAGATAATTTAAAAAAGTATATAGAAAGCTCCATGAGGGCTGTAGGAAAAGAAAAAATAAGAGGCAAGGTATTTACCTTGGGAATACAGAGAAATGCTCCCAGTGTTGATGTAACAAACGAGGATGCTATCCCTGAACAATACTTCATAACTAAAAGAGAGTTATCCAAAAAAGATATTTTGGCAGCACTTAAAAAAGGGGAAGAAGTACCTGGAGCAGCTATAAAACAAACGGAGAGCTTAAGAATTAGGTAGGAGGGATGCCACATGGTATATGAAAAATTGCTACAAATACAAAGTAAACTAAAAGTTCCTAAAGAGCAATGCAATGAATTTGGAAAATATAATTATAGAAGTTGTGAAGATATATTAGAAGCCTTAAAACCTCTACTTACCGAGGCTAAGGCGGCTGTGACGCTAAATGATGAAATAGTACAAATAGGGGGAAGAATTTATGTAAAGTCTACAGCAAGTTTTATAGATGTGGAGGATAAACAAGTGTTGACCACTACAGCATATGCAAGAGAAGAAGAAACTAAAAAGGGAATGGATGGTAGTCAGATAACTGGAGCAAGTTCAAGTTATGCACGCAAATACGCTTTAAATGGCTTATTTGCGATAGATGATAACAAGGATAGCGATACTACTAATAATCAAGAAGATAACACGGGTAATAAAGGCACAAGTACAGAGTTAAATGAAGCACAAATAAAAAGATTATTCGCTATTGCATATAGTAGTGCTGGGATAGGCAAAGAAAAGGTAGAGAAACAGATAAGAGGGAGTTTTAAGAAAAACGTAAAAGATTTAAGCCGAAGCGAGTACGACCAAGTATGCAACGGATATCAAAAATTAAAAAAGTAGAAAGATGAAAAAACATTTAAAAGGAGCAGATAACTATGGCAGGGGAAGGGACAGGTTGGTTAAGCATATATAGAAAAATTGAAAATAGTTGGCTGTGGGAAGATAGACCATTTGCAAGAGGGCAGGCTTGGATTGACCTTCTCCTCCAAGCCAACTATAAAGATAAAAAGACATTTTCTAAAGGCGAATTGGTTGAAGTTAAAAGAGGAAGCTTTTTAACCTCTGATAAAGAATTAGCAGATAGATGGGGTTGGAGTAGGAATAAGGTTAGAGGTTTTCTTGATGTACTAGTTGAGGAACATATGGTTACACTTGAAAGAACAACAAAAGGTACAAGCTTAACCATTGAAAACTATAGCTTTTATCAGAATCAAGGTACAACAGAAAGTACAACAGAAGGTACAACGGAAACCAAGGGAAATATGAAAATTGGAGTTCAAGAAGGTACAACAGAAGGTATAAGCTCAACCGCTGATAGTCAAGGCTTTTGCCATGGTGAAGGTACAACAGAAAGTACAACAGAAAAACAACGGAAGGTACAACAGAAAGACACTAACAATAATATTAATAATATTAATAATGGTAATAAGAATAGTAGTAGCCCAGCTGCAAAAAGTTACATTGAGTTTTTTAATAATAACTTTCATTTGATTAGCTCTTATGAAGCAGAGATATTAAATAGTTTTGCAGAAGATGGATTGGATGAAGAAGTTGTACTATTAGGGCTAAAAAAAGCAGTTGAAAATAATGTAAGAAATATAAATTATGTTAAGCGAATATTGCAGGATTGGTTGGATAAAGGCATTAAAACGGTGGCAGCAGTAGAAGCAGAGCAAAGAGAATTTAAAAGAGCAAAAGAGAGTAAACAAGTGCATAAGCAGGAATATAAACCTAATGCACGTATTCCAGGAGCTTCGAGCAACCAAAGAAAATATGACGGTGATGAACTTGAAAAAATGCTTTTAGGGAGGAATGAGTTTTGAAAGAAAAAGAAATATATAGGCACGCTTTAGACAAATGGGGAGCAAAAGCACAAATATGTATGCTGTTTGAAGAAATGGCAGAACTACAAAAGGAATTGTGCAAAAATTTTAGAGGGAAAGAAAATAGAGCAGAAATAGCGGAAGAAATAGCAGATGTAGAGATAATGTTAAATCAGATGAAAATATTATTTGACATAGAAGAAGATGCAGAAAGATATAAACAATTTAAGTTAAAGAGATTAGAAGAAAGACTAAGGAGTTGATAACTTGTCTAAAAAAGAAATATGTCCAAAATGCAGCAAGGAAATGGTGCATATTGCTAAAAATATTTATGTTTGTCCTTATTGCGGAAAGGAAGAGGAGATAAAGAATGTTAAACAAAGTTGTTTTAATAGGTAGACTTACAAAGAATCCAGAGGTGAATTATACACCAGGTACAGGCGTAGCAGTTGCAAAATTTACATTAGCTGTAGAAAGAAATTATACAAGTCAGAACGGACAGAAAGAGGCAGATTTTATTCCTATAGTGTGCTGAAGGAAACTTGCGGAAAATGTAACAAATAACCTTGGTAAAGGAAGATTAGTTGCAGTAACAGGAAGAATTCAAACAAGGTCATACCAAGCTCAGGATGGAAGCAGAAGGTATGTTACTGAAATAGTAGCTGATGAAGTACAATTCCTTGACTATAAAAAAGATAATGCAGCGGATGGATTTGCGCCAGTGAGCGGAGATGAAGAAGTACCGTTTTAAATAAAAATTAAGGAGGGCTATTATGGAATTAGTTAAAATTGTTTGTAGGTGTAAGGACTGTGAATATAGCGCAATAAGAAACTCTCGCACAGATTTTTATTGCTATTATTGGGACTACGAAGCAGGAATGTCTCCAAATGTTGTAGATAAAGATGATTTTTGCTCTAATGCGGTATTAATACAAAAATAATTAATTAGCAATATGAAAATTATGTGAATTTCAATGGAGGGATATAATGAAACAGCATATATCATTAGCTGATTTAAAGCAACTTAATGGATATCAAATATGGATATTAAAGAAGCTTCTAGAAATGCCAAATTCAGCTTTAAGAATTGCAGTAATACAAAAATGTACAATAGGGCAGATGATAGAAATATTGCACAATAGAGCATCTTGTGATTTAAGAGTAGAAAGTGCTGGTGAGAACTGGTTTGTAGATGATAATCATGTAATTAACTATTCAAACGGTATAAATGAATATGGTTATCCTGAATTATGTGATGCTCTTTGGACACACATTAAATTGATATTGAAAAAGGAATAATTCGTATTTCAAAGAAAATATGAATTAATTCTCTTTGTAAAAAGTATTAAAAAATAAATTTACAAAGAGGATTTACAAATGAGTTTGGAGGCTTAAATGAAATTTGATATACCAGGTGAACCCATGGGAAAACAAAGACCAAGAGTAACAAGATATGGAACATATACACCTAAAAAGACCGTAGAATACGAAAATTGGGTGAAGGAGTGCTATTACATTAATACCGATAGAAAATGCCTTACAGGTGAGATTGAGGCAGAAATGAAGGTATATATGAGCATACCTAAAAGCACGAGTAAGAAAAAAAGACAAGCCATGTTAGAGGGCGAAGTAAGGCCAACTAAGAGACCTGATTTAGATAATATAGCGAAGATAATTTTAGATTCACTTAATGGCATTGCTTATAATGATGATAAACAAGTGGTAAGCTGCAAAATAGAAAAATGGTATGGGGAAGTGCCAAGGGTAGAAGTTACACTTGAGGAGGTGCAGGATGAAAGAAACATATAAAAACTTACTTGAATTGATTGAAATAAATGAAAATATTAAATATAATTGTGAAAGCAATTTAAGATTAATAGAACGGTTTATACTTAAGCAAGGCCCCAAGGGTTACGGTAGTGGTACAAGTTATGTAGATGCTGATTGTATACATGGCGGTATTGCAGAAATGCACGAAGAAGATTATAAAAAATTATTAGATGAATCTGAAAAACTTGAGCATATGATTTTTCTACAGGATAATATACTTAAAGGATTATATAAAACTAAAAGTGAGATTGATAATAAACTTAAAGATTTAAAAGGAATAGATTATGATGTTGCTTATCTAAAATTAGTTGAAGGCAAAACACTGCATGAGATAGCAAGCGAGTTACATATAAGCGAAAGCTATGCCATGAAAATAAGTGCAAGAATATAAGAGTGAAGATTTTGTGAAGATTATTTATTAAAATATATGTTAGAATAGTAGTATAGAAAATATAGTTAAGCAGCTCTCAAACGGGGCTGCTTTTTATTTTGAAAGGAAGTGAGGAGAGGTTGAAAGTAGAAAAGATTATAGCAACGCAACATGAAGACAAGAAATTAAATAAGAAAAAGGGGAGGAAAATTAAGGACCTCTCCTTTAATTTTTACAAGGAATTAATGGAAGAAGACAAATGCGTTGACGAGAAAAAATGTAGGTGATTATATATGGCATTAAAAAAGATATGCCCCGGATGCGGTAAATTAATAGATTATAATCAGGCATATTGTAATGAATGTGAAAAGAAATATAATGATGAGAATAAGCAAAGATATAAACAATATAAAGCTAATAGAACAGATATTAAAGAGCAAAAGTTTTATACAAGTGCGCAATGGATAAGACTTAGAGAAGTTATTAAGGCAAGAGATAAGGGATTATGCATGATGTGCTTATATAAAAACAATATACAGTATATGAATACAGTGCATCATATAGAAGAGTTAAAGGATTGTTGGGATAAAAGGTTAAACCCGGGCAACCTTATTTGTTTATGTGAAAGTTGTCATCAAACAGTGCATAAAGAATATTTAAAAGGTGAATTAGAGAAGAAAGAAATGCAGGATGTATTAAGAAAGATAATTGAGGGGTAGGGGGTACCTAAAAAGTTTATTAGTTTCTACGCGGAGT
>ENA-UOOH01002357-UOOH01002357.1-fermentation-metagenome-genome-assembly--contig:-NODE-2357-length-16405-cov-5.327951_pt1 | contig 16405 bp, 12 predicted proteins | sample MGYA00245778_ERZ724025 | MGnify/ENA primary metagenome ERZ724025 (study PRJEB28704, sample SAMN03018313) | fermentation metagenome | biome: anthropogenic terrestrial biome; feature: soil; material... | reverse complement strand
ACTTGGATCACGCGACCCGGCAAAAGCGGAAACCGCGGCTGACGGCGTGACCTGCTGCCTGGCCGAGCGTAAATGCGAGATCGGGGCGGCATGCAGCGGCGGATCGAATGCGAGCGTCTGTGATGCCGATATTATTATCTTGTCAGTGCCGTTCGACAAGGTCGAGTCGACGATCGAGACGATCGGAAAGTCCGCGTTCGAAAACAAGATCGTGGTCTCGCTGATCAATCCGATGCTCCGCTTCCCCAAAGAGAAGTACTTCCTGCCGGATCGGCCTGCAGAAGGTTCGGCAGCTCTTGCGATCAAGAAAATGCTTCCGGCATCCGCAAAACTCACGACCGCTTTCAACAATGTCGCCTCCGGTAAATGGATGGAGCTCGACGAGGAACTTGATTACTCTGTCTGTGTCTGCGGGGATGATGAGGAAGCAAAACGCGTCGTTATGGATCTTGTCGCGAGCGTATCAAAACTCGTTCCGCTGGACGCCGGCCCGCTTGCCTGCGCAGCGACGATCGAAAGCATCACGCCTCTTGTCATTACCCTTGCCATGAGAAACGGCCTGAAGGATGTTGGGGTGTACTTCCGGTAAAACAGGATTTTCAGCAGTGTGTTTCGCGTATCGATCAACTTCCCTGCCGGTATGTGCAGTATGATATCTTTATGACAGACCCGACCCAAAGAGACCGGAGATTTGTGAAAACCGAACGGGCGATCCGTTCCGCTTTCATTGATCTCGTGGCGGAAAAAGGATTTGACGAGCTTTCCGTCAAAGATATCGTCGATGCCGCCGATATCGGCAGAGGAACCTTTTATCTGCATTATAAGGATAAGTATGATCTTCTCGAGTCATTCGAGATCGAGATTGGCACAAATCTCCGGGAGATCATTAGGGGAGAGGTTTTTCCGCTGACTGAGGGGCGCACGCTTACAAAGACGGTCGTGGCTCTCTTCACGTATTTCGAAGAAAACATTCTGATCATGCGGGCGCTGTTTGGAGAAAAAGGGTCCTGTTCGTTCCAGAGCAGACTCAAAGACCGTCTCTGGCATGATGTTTTTGCGGAAAAACTCGTGACGGTGGCGTTGCAGGACAGTTTTTCCGTTCCTCTCGATTATCTTCTGGCGTACATCAACGCATCCCATTTCAATGTGTTTCTGACCTGGATCCAGAAAGAAAAACCCGAACGTGAGTCTCCCGAAGAGATCGCCCGGATCATTTTAAAAATCAGTCTTCTTTCTCCCTACCGAATCAGATGATAGATCGGCACAAGCCCCGTTTTCTCAAAAGCACAGGCGACTTCCGTCTCCGGCGGCTCCGTTCTGTAGAAAAGGTGCGATGCACAGGAACAATCCGAGCAACCGAACTTTTCCACTCTGTCCCCTCCGATATTCTGTGCAAGCACGCACTCTAAGCGTTCTTCGGTTTTTGCACAGATAACTCCTGAAAGGGTGATTGCATCTGCTGCCATCAGGTAATCGATGTGCCATTTCGGTTTTCGGTATCGTTCCCGAAAAAACCGGATATGCCTGGAAACTCTGGAGAGTCCCCCAGAGCCAAGCGCCGAACCGGCATACAGATACCAGCCTTTCTGGAACTCTGTTGGCCCCAGCGCCCCGATTTTTACCGTACAAGCTTCTGCACACGCGAGGATAAGACAGTAAATGCCTTTATCCATATCTTACAACATCGTATTTCGACAGGAGAACATGGCGTTTTGCATCGGTTACGACCGGCATCTCATGTCCGGGCCAAAGTGACTCCACCGGCAGTTCCGCGAGTCTGTTGATCGAGCTGACCAGCTGTGCATGATTTCCCGTCGGCAGATCGCAGCGCCCGAACGATCCGTTTGGAAAGATCGTGTCCCCGGCGATCAATGCTCCGTCCGCTTCTCTAAAGAGGCAGATGCTTCCTTTTGTATGTCCCGGCGTGTGGTACACGGTGAAGTTTCCGACCCTGTCTCCGTCTTTTAAGATCTCTGCAGGGTAGTTCGGCGGCTGTTCTCCGAACTGATTTGCGAGGCTGAGTTGTGCATCGGATAAAAACGGCAGTTCGTACTCCCCGATCATGACCTTCGCATTACAGAACTCCGCGAGCCGAACCAGATTTACGATATGATCATAATGCCCGTGCGTCAGAATGATCGTGTCGATCTGTTCTCTGTATGGTTGTACCGCATCAACCGATACGGCTGCATCGACAAGGATGTTTCCTGCGATATAGGAGTTCGCTCTCCAGCCTGTGCCCGAAAGCCAGATTACCGATTCACTCATACTCAGATATTTTAGCTACTCATGTTTAACTTTCTTTGTATAACCTATAATGCGAAAGGAAACCAAATAGGTACGTACCTATGCACTCCATCATCCAGAACTGTCTGCACGGCGATCTGTCCGGCGTAGCCGAGGCTACACGATCCGAGGGAATGACGCCGGAGGCTCTTTCCAGAAATATCATCGCAGGGCGGACCATTCTTCTGCAAAACGAGGCGCGTGAATACAAACCCTGTGCGATCGGCGAAGGAACCTCTGTCAAAATAAATGTGAATATCGGAACTTCCGGCGTCACCTGCGATCCGGCAAAGGAGATGAAAAAAGCTCAGGCTGCAATCGATAACGGCGCCGATGCCATAATGGATCTGTCCACGGGGGGCGATCTTACCGCGATCCGAAAAGAGATCCTCAAACTCGGTATCCCTGTTGGGACCGTTCCGATCTACGAAGCGGTCCGTCGTGCAGGAAACGTTGTCGACTTAACGGCGGATATCCTGTTTTCCGTGATCCGCGATCAGGCAAAACAGGGCGTCGATTTCATGACGCTTCACTGCGGGGTCAATCTGGATGTGCTGGATGCCCTGACTCTCGATCCCCGGGTGATGGGGGTCGTTTCACGCGGAGGATCGTTCCATACGGCAATGATGCTTTCAAGCGGTGAGGAGAATCCTCTCTATAAAGAATATGATTATCTTCTCGAGATTTTGGACGAATACGAAATCTCTCTCTCGCTTGGCGACGGTATGCGTCCGGGAGCCTATGTCGACTCAACCAAACTTGCCAAATCCCAGGAGTATCTGACGCTTGGAAAACTTGCCAGACGTGCCAAAGACAAAGGAGTCCAGCGGATGATCGAGGGTCCGGGACACATGGACTACAACGAGATCTCCTACAACGTGAAAATGATCAAGGAGATAACGGACTTCGCACCGCTGTATCTTTTGGGTCCGCTGGTTACGGATATCGCTCCGGGGTATGATCATATCACGGGCGCGATCGGCGGGGCAGCTGCAGCCTGTGCCGGAGCCGATTTCCTGTGCATGGTGTCTCCCTCTGAGCATCTCGCTCTTCCCAATATCGATGATATCATCGAGGGAACAAGGGTCTGCAAAGTCGCTGCCCATGTGGGTGACCTTTCCCGCCGCAGGGATGTCGAACTTCCCCGTCAGGCAAAGATGGCCGAAGCCCGCAAAAATCTTGACTGGCAGGCTCAGTATGATCTCTCCCTGTTTGGAGAACATGCCAAAGAGATCCATGATCGGGATGGGAAATGCGAGACCTGTTCGATGTGCGGGGATCTATGTGCGATAAAGATCGTCGAACAAGCTCTGCAAAAAAAGATTTAAAAAATCTACACTACTTCTCCGGATGAAACAATGCCGGAGATACTTCCGCACTCTTCACGGAGCAGGGTGTTTCTCCATCTGAGGGTCTTTTCCGTACCGTCTTTACAGAGGACGACACCTTCATACACGTAATCATCCTCGCGGATATTTCCGGCGATGAGTTTCTGGAAGCCGTCCATTTTTCTCTGTCTGACTTTCTCCGGGATCACGGTCACAAACCAGTTCTTTCCCATCAGTTCCGCTTCGGTGTAGCCGAGAATTTTCGTGCCGTATTTATTGAGCATCTCGACGTTTCCATCTCTGTTCACCGCAACAAGTAAAACACCTGCTACATCGAGGTAGCTTCGTGTCCGGTCGCGTTCCCGCTGGAGTTTTTCCTGAACAAGACATCTGGATGCAACGGTACTGATCTGGAATGCCGTGGATAAAAGAAGTGTTCTCCTCACGGTGTCCGGCGCGAGTGCCGTTTTTGAACCGAGAATAACGCAGGCGACTGCCCTTCCTTCGAAAAGGATCGGCATCAGTACAAGTGATTTTGCCTGATCCATTGGAGAAATGGTGTTTTCCGGCAGAAGTCTCATCCGGTGTTTGTCGAAGATGACCGGCTCGCCTTTTCTGATGATCCGGTGGATCATCGAGTTGGTGTGGATCGCGGGTGCGAATCTGCCGTTTCTCGACCTGAACATGGTGTAGTCATCGAAGATGCTCCGCTGATAGACAGCCACCGATTCGAAGCCGGAGATCTTTGGCAGCATATCGAGCAGCGGGTCCCACATCTCCTTGGTCGAGGATACGCCTTCCAGAATAAAGGCAAGTTCCCTGCTCATCATCTGCCGCTGCCGGTCCGCCTCCTCTTCGGTGATGTCGTTGACGATCGTCAGCAGATACTGCCGGTCGACCGAGAGATTCATGGGGATGACCCGTGCCGAGATGTATCTGGTCTCGCCGTTGACCACGATCCGGTCTTCAAAGACCCGTGCCTCTTTACCGGTCAGCGCCACCGTGTCGTGGGCTTCTGTCAAACGGACCGATCCGATCTTTGCCAGGATCTCCTTTGAGGTCATCTGGGAAAGTTCGCTTCTTGATTTCTGCAGGAACTTTTCCGCAGATTTATTGACGTAATAGTATTCCCGCGACTCCATCCCGATTACGGTGATGATCGCAGGAATGTTGTTCATTACGGCATCCAGGAATCGTTTCCACCGTTTCGCTCCAAGCTCCGCATCTCTGCGGTCGGTCACGTCGCGAAGGGCGCCGTTATATCCAAGGAAGATGGATTCCTCTTCTTCGAGAAGAACGGGTGATCCGGAAAATTCGCAGTAGATTTTTCTTCCGTCTTTGCAGATGAAGGGAAACTCTGGCAGAGTGAATCCTTTTTCCCGCGAGATTGTCGAGGCAAGTTCCCAATTGAAACGGGCCGCTGCTCCTGCCGGCATGAACTCGGAAAGTTTGCGGCCGATGAGTTCCTCGGGCGAGTATCCGGTCACATAAGTAATCTGGGGGCTGATGTACTGGAGACTGAAGGTCTCATCCAGAGACCAGATGACATCATGGATCGTTTCGACGAGACGCCGAAACATTGCTTCGCTTTGTTCGAGAGCATCTGCTGAGTTGACATTTTCAGTGATGTCGTTCCAGACGACGGTAACCCCGGGGCGTCCGTCGGGGAGGGCCATGGGATAGATTCGCTGGTCAAGATAGCAGTTGGTCCCGTTTTTCAAAAGACGCAGTTCACTTTTGACCATCTCGCCCTGCAGAGCTGCCCTGATCTGGTCGGTGAGTACATCGTTGCAGAAGGTTTTGCAGGCACTGTCGTAAATATATTTCCCGACGATCTCCTCGCTGTCTGCGGAGAGGAACGATACTAATGACTCATTTGCCTGAATGACTTTGAGATCTGCGTCGATCAGGAGTACCATCTCGGATGAAAGGTTGAGCATCGCCGATACGGGGACCCGTTTCGATAAAAAAAACACCTTCGCTTTTCCGAATGTGCGCATCTCGACCCGGCCGGACACGAGCAGGTTATCCATATATCGTGCTATGGTGTTTCGGTTCAGGTGCGTGGCGTCGGCAATTTCCGTGACGGACATTCCGCGCGGGTTCTCTCGTAAAAGTGTGAGAATCTCGGAAAATTCGCCTGTCTGCTCTACCATTACTCTTTATTTGGCTCCGGAAACTATAATGCTTTGCACTGTGTCGGGCATTGATGCACAACATCAACGCCGTGCATTGAGCGTTATAATTAAATACAAGAATGACAAATAGTAATGTAGCAGCTTGTGAGAAGAGCACAAGCGGCAAACAGACCCGTGAACAAAATCAGTTCTGTACAATGGGAAACAAGGATACACCACACACACCGACCTTTTCCACAGAATATACACCTCACAAAACACACCACACCACTACTGTTTTCGGGTCTGTTCCATACTAATACTCAGGTTAATGACACGTACCACTCCCTCTAAAAACCTCTCAAAATTTTTGTATGTTTTTCCCTTCTTTGCCGGAAGCGGAAAAACACTATGTTTACCTAATTTTTCTTCACTTATTTTTGCTGCATCAGGTATGTTGGGTTGTCCGGTAACAAACTGTACATCTCTAAAAAAAGTGATTTTTCGTATATTCAGGGACAGGAGTAGGAGTCTACCATCTCTATCCCGCGTTCGTCCTCTATTTCCCCGGGAATCGCTAGCGGATACTTCCCGGTAAGACAGCCAAGACAGAGATCCTGTCGCGGAATGCCGATCGCTTTGATGAGTCCGTCCAGCGAGATGTGGGCAAGACTGGTTGCATCGATCTCCTTCTCTACCTGGGACACCGATTTTGTCGAGGCGATCAGTTCATCTCTGGTGGGAAAATCCGTTCCAAGATAGCAGGGGGCGATGATCGGCGGGGATGCGATTCTGAGATGGAGTTCTTTTGCACCGAACTCGCGCACGAGCGACAGGATCTTTTTCGAGGTCGTCCCTCTCACGATACTGTCGTCGACTAAGACCACGGATTTGTCTTTGATATGGCCCCGGACTGGATTTAGTTTCATCCGGACCGCGATCTCGCGTTTTTCCTGGCTCGGCATAATGAATGTCCGGCCCGTGTACCGGTTTTTGATCAGGGCCTCGCGGAAGGGGATCCCTGATTCGCGGGAGAATCCGGTCGCCGCCGCCGTTCCAGAATCCGGAACCGGCGAGATCAGATCCGCGTTTGCCGGAGCTTCCTTTGCAAGCAGCGCTCCGGTTTTTCTCCGCACATCGTATACGGATACTCCATCGATGACCGCATCGGCCCGTGCGAAGTAGACATACTCGAACATACAGTGCGCACAGGATTTTGCCTTCATCATCTTCCGGGAAAAAACTTCACCGCCCTGGAGTCTCACGCTCTCGCCGGGGTAGATATCTCTGACGAACTCGGCACCGATCGCATCCAAAGCTACGCTTTCGGAGGCAAGGACATGGCCGCCCGTCTCGGTTTTTCCAAGGCACAGCGGTTTGATGCCGAGCGGGTCGCGGAATGCATACAGAATTCCGTCCAGCATAAAGATCACGACATATGATCCGCTGATCTTTCGCATACAGTAACTTATTGCTTCGTCAGGCGTGTGGTCATGGATGATCTCGTTTGCGAGAATAGCTGCGATGACTTCGGTGTCAGACGTCGTGGAAAAAATATGGCCGTGCCCTTCGTATTCGTATCTCAGTTCATCGGTATTGATCAGGTTCCCGTTGTGAACGAGCGACAGCGAATGTCCCCGGAACATAAAATGGAACGGCTGAATGTTCTCAGGTTTCGATCCGCCGGTCGTTGGATATCTCACATGACCGATACCTGTTTTCCCTCTCAGACCATCGAGGATCGGGCCGCTAAACACCTCGGACACGAGACCGTATCCTTTGTATTTATGCACGGTCTCACCATCATACGTGTAGATACCTGCGCTCTCCTGACCCCTGTGCTGGAGGGCATATAATGCCAGGTACAATGATCCCGATACATCTGTAGAATCGGTAATGCCAGTGATGCCGCACATGTTGCAAAAATATTGGCTGTATTCAGATATAGGTTTAACAGACGAAGACCGCTGTCGCAACAACGGTTGTCCAGTTTCCGTCTCTGTCCGTTTCGGCAGCAATGCTGATATTGCTCGTTTTCAGAATATTGCCGCCCTGTTTCTGCATAATGGTATCCAGCATCGTTCTGGCAAGTTCTTCGGCATATGCTCCGCACTGTTTTTCCGACAATCCTGCGCAGTGATGCTCCGAGAGATACCCGTGCTGCTTGTCATGGATCTGGGGGACCGCAAGGCCGATTGCTGCCGATATTATCTCATTTGGTTCGTTTGATGTGTTTTTAGCCATAACGCAGTACACGATCTCTCCCGGCCTTAAGGCCGCGAGTCCTTCATCGCGCGAGACGATTTCTGCGTCCGGCGGCATAATGGAAGATACGTAGACCAGATTAAAAGGGGCGATTCCTGCGTTTCTAAGAGCCATCTCGAACGAAACAAGCTGATCTTTATGCACGCCTTTACCCCTGGTAAAAAATACTTTTGTGGGAACTACCATCGTAGTTAATTGGTCTTGCTAACTAGCTCTTAAGAGTTGTGTTCATATCCAGTGTCTTGAATGAACTGGATTAAAATACGGGTATGTCCAATTAATTCTTAAGTACGAAAAGATCAGTTGGGGTGCACCATACCTTATCCGGCTTTTTGAACCAGATACAAGTAAATCGAGGGATTAATTGATGGCGGATTCAGTAGTTGACAGTATTTTAGCGGCGAGATATTATCGCACCGGTGAGGCATCGTTTGAAGATGTCTGCAGACGAGTGGCAGATGCATTGGGTGAAACACCGGAAGAGACAAAAGAATACTTTGACGCCATGATGTCGTTGTCGTTCCTGCCCAACTCTCCGACATTGATGAATGCCGGAACCCCGCTCGGGCAGCTCTCCGCCTGTTTCACGCTCCCGGTGAACGATTCGCTTCCGGAGATCTTCGATGCGATCCGCTGGGGAGCGATCATTCATCAGTCGGGAGGAGGAACCGGCTATAACTTTTCCCACCTTCGCCCGGAGGGGTCCCCTGTCCGTTCAACGGACGGCGTAGCCTCCGGCCCGGTCTCCTTTATGCGGGTGTTCAACGCAGCGACCGATGTGATTAAACAGGGCGGCAGAAGACGCGGGGCAAATATGGGTATCCTGAATGTCTGGCACCAGGACATCATGAAGTTCATCAAAAGCAAAGCCAAGGAAGGCGACTTCAGTAACTTCAATATCTCCGTGATGGTCTCGGACGCTTTCATGGAACTTGTGACAAAAGGCGAGATGGACAAGGTCTGGGTAACCAGCACTGAAGGTGTCGGAATTACCGTTGGGGAAATCTGGGAGGGCATCATCGAAGGTGTCTGGAAGAACGGCGAGCCCGGAATTCTTTTCTACGACACGATCAACAGGAAAAACCCGACTCCCGATCTCGGTGAGATCGACACCACCAATCCCTGTGGTGAACAGCCTCTCCTGCCGTTCGAGTCCTGCGTTCTTGGCAGTATCAATTTGGCGAAGTTCATTCGTGCCGATGGTCTGAACTACGAAGCTCTTGATAAAATGACCCGGATGGGTATCCGGTTCCTTGATGCAGTCATCACGAAAAACGTCTTCCCGATCCCGGAGATTCGCGAAGCCACGAACCGTACGCGAAAGGTCGGTCTTGGTCTGATGGGCGTGCACGATGCGATGCTCATGCTCCGGATCCCTTACGATTCGGAAGCCGGCAGAAACTTCTGCATCGAAGTGATGGAGCGGATCAACAATGTTGCCGTCGAAGAGTCCATGGCTCTTGGAAAGGAGAGGGGAGCTTTCCCTGCGTATGAAGGAAGCGTCTGGGACAAGCAGGGAATCATTATGCGCAACGCTGCCTTGACGACGATCGCCCCGACCGGGACCATCTCGCTTCTCGCCGGCTGTTCGTCCGGTATCGAGCCGGTGTTCTCGTTTGCCTACACCCGAAGGAACACGGTCGGCAAAACATTCGTGATGGTCCATCCGTACTTCGAATCGGAACTTAAGCGTGTGATCGCGTCGATGGGCTTTTCGGGCGCAGAAGCGGAAGCAAAACGCGATGAGGTCATTAATCACGTGCATGAAACCGGTTCGGTTCAGGATATTGCCTGGCTGCCGGATACGTTCAAAGCCGTCTTCAAGACCGCTCTGGATATCGGATGGAAGGATCATGTCTTAATGCAGGCGGCGTTCCAGAAACATGTTCACGCCTCGATATCGAAGACGATCAACATGCCGGTCACTGCAGCCAAAGAGGATGTCGAGAAGGCCGTTATTCTTGCCTGGAGAGAGGGGATCAAAGGGATGACTCTCTACCGCACCGGGTCAAGAGAGGATGTTGTTCTTGCTCTCGAGAAGCAGGAGACCGCCAAACCGGCGGAGGTCGCTCCTGAGAAGCCGAGCCCCGGCCTTGTCCCGCAGCTGACCTTCACCCGTCCGCGGGAGCTGGTTGGACGCACCTTCCTTGCTCAGTCCGGCTGCTGTCGTCTGTATATCACGGTGAACACGATGGACGGCAAACCGATGGAAGTGTTCATCCGAACCGTCGGAGCCGGATGCGAAGCAAGCAGCAATGCGCTTGGCCGAAGTATCAGCACGGGTTTACAGAATGGTGTTCCGTATGAGAAGTTCGTGAAGCAGTTTGCAAAAGTGAACTGTGTCTCGGCGATCAAGAACAAAAACTCCGAGGGAATGTCCTGTGCCGATGTCGTTGGAAAATGCATCGAACTTGCGGCAACCAATCAGGCGATCGCGACGCTGGACAACTGGTCGCTGACTCCGGTTACTCCCGGAGAAAAGAAGACCCCGCCCTGTCCCGAGTGCGGGGAGCCTCTGGATTTCGGCGAGGGCTGTAATCAGGGGATCTGCAAGCACTGCGGATGGAGCGGCTGCAGCTGAGCCTCCCCATCACTTTTTTAAAATTTTCCAATATCTACTTTTTTTGAAAAGAGTTGTATGATTGCGGGTGAGTATGGCGGGTCGTGTATCCGATCCGGCTACAATCCGGTCCTCTTAAAAAGTCCGAGACACCGTTTCTTATATTCGTCTTCGGTGATGATCCCATTCTCCCGCAGATACTTCAGCGCCTCGAGGGACTTATCGATCGCCTCATCGTCCAGCCCCTCACGCGGCTCCAGCGTCACCGGTGAAACAGTCCTTGGCTGCGGAGGTTTGGGGATATTCGAATCCGATCTCTTCGAGACATACACCTCCGAGTCATCATCCTCCGGCTGACTCTTTGGATCATCGTTGAGACGCTTATACCGCCCTCCGCCGACCCGGGTCCGTCCCCCCGGCAGGATCATCGCGTCCCCTTTCCCCTCGTCATGCCACTGATCGTCCATCTTCCCCGAATCGGTATCGAACACGATCACATCGTTCAGGGGTTCTTCCGTCTTCTCCTTCACCTCCGCAGGAGGTTCCGTTGATTCGATCATCCGGGATACCCAGGCGGCCTTTGCCTCCTCCTGATCTTTTTCCGAAATTGGGATCTTCTCCTCGAACACATCCTCTCCTGGGTCCTCACCCTCAGGGAAATGGGAAAACAGGCTCTCCGTCGGCTCACTGCCGGACCCCGGAGTTGGCGTATCCTCAAACACATCGTCCTCTCCGGTCTCCGGAAGAGCTGCCGGTCCCGATCCCACCCCTCCCTCTCTCAGAATATATTCCTCGGTCAGGATATTCCGTTTTACGGCAATCTCCCAGTTCCCGCCGGCTCGCATATTCATCATCTCGCGAAGCGAGAGAAGTGCAGCTCTGACCTCCTCCACGGAATTTTTTACGCTGTGGAAGATATATTTGTCATTATTCACCGTCTTGAGGGTCAGAGTCGGGGCGACCGCAGTCGGAAACCGGACAGAAGCTTCCATGAGATCGATATAATTCATCTCATAGATCCGGTACACCGTTTGGCGTTCGGGATACCCCCAGAGCATGCGAAGACGTGTCAAAAGGATCGGGATCAGAAATTTATCTTTACTTCGTGCGTAAATAACATTCAAGACCTCCTCGGTCCTGGGAATATCATCCAGGATCTCAATCGGGAGATCGTACTGATACAATATTTCATGACGCACGGCAAAGTTCCTCGGATATTACTATACCATTAGCGTTTGAAAATAGTTAAAGTTCGTGAATGATCGAAAAAAGATGAGGGAGAATTCTCCCGGGGCATATCTGCCTTTACATCATTCCTGGGGGCATGCCGCCCATTCCGCCCATGCCTCCGCCCATTGCGGCCATCTCTTCGGGTGATGGTCCTGCGGACTTTGCGGATGCGATGACGTCATCGATTCTGAGGATCATGACGGCGGCTTCTGCTGCTGAGGAAATAGCCTGGGTCTTTACACGGAGCGGCTCAACAACGCCTGCTTCCCACATGTCGACTGCCTTTCCTTCAAAGACATCAAGACCATGGGTCTTCTTGCCTTTCTCGTGTGCTGCACGGAGCTCTACGAGTTTGTCGATCGGGTCGAGACCTGCGTTTTCTGCAAGGGTTCTCGGGATGATTTCCAGTGCGCCTGCGAATGCTTCGATCGCGAGCTGGATACGTCCGCCCTGAGTTGCTGCATATTCGCGGAGTCTGAGGGAGAGCTCAACTTCCGGTGCTCCTCCGCCGGCGACGACCTTCTTGTCTTCAACGACACAGGCAACGACACGGAGTGCATCTTCCAGTGCACGGCCGAGCTCGTCGACAACGTGGTCTGTTCCGCCTTTGATGATGATCGAGACTGCTTTGGGGTTCTTGCACTTCTCAACGAAGATCATCTCTTCGCCGCCGACCTTGCGCTCTTCAACGATGCCTGCAACACCAAGCTCGTCAGCAGAGATGGCGTCGATGGAGGAGATAAGCGCTCCGCCGGTTGCACGTGCAAGTTTCTCCATATCGGATTTCTTTACACGGCGGGTTGCGAAGATGCCTGCCTTGGAGAGGTAGTGCTGAGCAATGTCGTCGATACCTTTCTGACAGAAGAGGACGTTTGCACCGGATGCTTTGATCTTCTCGACGATGCCTTTGATCATGCGCTCTTCCTCATCGAGGAACATCTGGAGCTGGTCGGGGGAGGTGATGGAGATCTCTGCGTCGACTTCGGTCTTCTTGTATTCGACTGCAGCGTTCAGCAGAAGGATCTTTGCATTCTTAACGGATTTGGGCATGCCCGGGTGGACACGTTCCTTGTCGATGATCATGCCTTCGATGATCTCGGACTCTTCGATCGAGCCGCCGACACGTTTCTCGACTTTGACGTTTTCGGTGTCGACTGTTCCGTCTGCATCTGCAACGAGAGTGATTGCACGAACGATAAGGTCACAGAGTTTGTCCTTGGAGGCTTCTGCGTTCTTGCCGGTCATTGCGGTTCCTGCAATCTTGGAAAGGATCGCGGTGTCCTTTGCCTTGACGTCGATTGCGATGGTCTGGAGAAGTTCCTGGGCTTTCTCGGCTGCCTGTCTGTATCCAAGGGTGATGACGGTCGGGTGAACGTCCATCTCGAGAAGCTCTTCAGACTTCTTTAAGAGTTCGCCTGCAATAACGACTGCAGTGGTGGTTCCGTCTCCGACTTCATCATCCTGAGTCTTTGCGATCTCGACCATCATCTTTGCTGCCGGGTGTTCAATGTCCATCTCTTTGAGGATGGTCACACCGTCATTGGTGATAACGACATCTCCGATGGTGTCGACGAGCATCTTGTCCATTCCCTTCGGACCAAGGGTAGAACGTACGGCTCCGGCGACGGCTTTTGCCGCTGCGATGTTCATGCTCTGTGCATCCCGTCCGCGAGTACGGTTTCCTCCTTCTTTGAGGATTAAGATTGGCTGTCCGCCAAGTTGTGCTGACATAGTATAATCACCTATACTCTGTTTTGACAGAGTAATGTATGGAATATGTTGTTTAGTAGTTCTATATAAACATGATTATTTTTGGCGATCATCGGCGATGTTTCCGCGGAGTATCCAAAAGACGTAATGGAGGATACCCGATACGCGCCGAAGAAAAAAAGAAGGCAGGTATGGTTTCTCTTATATCAGAGAACGGCTTCTATCCGGTTGAGTGCTTCTTCCAGCCGTTCCATGGAAGCAGCATAGGAGATCCGAATCCAGCCCGGAGCTCCGAAAGCAAAGCCCGGGGTCGCTGCAACGTGGGCTTTGTCCAGCCAAAGATTTGCTGTCGCCCCGTCGTCTCCTCCGCAGTTGATGAATGCATAGAACGCCCCGTCTGCCGGTGCTGTTTTCAATCCCATGCCGGCAAGTCTGCCGATGACATATTTTTTCCTCTGCTCGAACTCTTTTCGCATCGATTCGACACAGGTCTGATCACCCGTGAGGGCAGCCACCCCTCCCCACATGGCAAAGGTATTCACGTTTCCAACCGAATGCTGCATGACTTTGTCCATGTACGGGATAACATTTTCCGGAGCTGAAATATAGCCAAGTCTCCATCCGGTCATCGCGTAGGCTTTGGAAAATCCGTTGATGGTGATGGTGCGTTCGTCCATATCCGGCAGAGATCCTATCGACACATGCTCCTGGCCGTAAATGAGTTTCTCGTAGATCTCATCTGAAAGACAATACAGGTCGTGATCGATGCAGGCATCCGCAAGGATCCTGAGTGACGAACGGCCGAGGATCGAACCGGTGGGGTTCGACGGCGTGTTGACGATGATCATCTTGGTTTTATCGGTTATCTTATCGTAAAGCGATTCATCGATCTGGAAATTATTGTTGAGAGGGTGGTGGACCGGTTTTCCCCGGGCGATGGTGACACAGGGATCATAGGAGACCCATGCCGGATCAAGGATGATGACTTCATCGCCGGGATTCAGGCAGGCCGTCATGGTGATCCGGATAGCGTCTTTGGCTCCGCTTGTACAGAGGATCCGGTTCTGAGTTGTCGGGATATGGTTTTCCGTATTGAGTTTATCGGCGATCGCTTTGGTCAGAGCGGGGATTCCGCGGGAAGGGGCATAGTGGGTCTCGCCCCGGTGTAAGGCGTCTATTGCGGCCTGGGTAATATGTGCGGGCGTAGCGAAGTCTGGTTCGCCGACCGCGAGGCTGATGACATCGATCCCTTTGGCGATCATCTCTTTTGAACGGTTGTTCATCGCCATCGTTGCGGACGGGGGGACTGCAGCGATGTTTTCTGAAAGAGGCAACATACCTTCTATGTCTGTTCTGCAAGATATTTAAGGAAAGATGTTGGCCTGAAAAAAAAGGGATTAGGATAAGAAATCGACGGCTGCGGAAAGTCCGTCGCCTTCGAGTGTGTACCCGGCTTTTTTGAAGCACATCTGGACGGCGGCAACGGTCGCGATGATCTCGGGTGTATCGATGATCCCCATATTACCGATCCTAAAGATCTTGCCTTTGAATCTGTCCTGACCGCCGGCGAACTCGATGCCCATCTTTTTGCAGGCTCCGCGTATTTTTGCATCCTCGACGCCTTCCGGGTAGAAGAATCCGGTTACGGTGTTCGATGCTTTGTGCAGAGCATCGACCTGGGGGACGAGGGAAAGTCCCCATGCTTCGCCGGCAGCGCGAACGGCGCCGGACATTTTTTGGTGGCGTGCGATCCTGTTTTCGAGTCCCTCTTCTTCGATGAGTCTGCAGGCTTCACGCAGTGCAAGGAATAAGGGGACGGCCGGCGTTGTCGGGGTTTCCATCGGGTTGCCGTCGGCTGATTTCTTTGCCTTCTTTAAGTCGAGGTAGAAGGGTCTGTTCTCGGAGAGTCTGTCCCAGGCTCTCTGTGATACAGAAACAGCGGCAAGTCCTGCAGGAGCCGCCAGACATTTCTGGCTTCCGACGATCGCTACATCGGCACCCCATGCATCGGCCTTTACGGTATCTCCGCCGATCGACGTGATCGCATCGAGGATGAAGAGAGCGTCGTATTTTCGTGCGAGTTTTCCGACCTCTTCAGCCGGGTTCAGGATCGCTGCAGAGGTTTCGTTGTGGACGAGAGTAACGACTTCGGCGCCGTTTTCCAGTTCCTGTTTGAGGGCTTCGAGATTCAGCGCATGTCCCCATTCGGATTCGATCATCGTGGTTTCGCCGTAGATCTTGGAGATCAGACCGAGTCTCTCTCCGAACTTTCCATTCACGAGGGACACGATCTTTTTGCCTTTGGCAAACGAACCGATCGCAGCTTCCTGACCTGCAGTTCCCGAGCCGGAGAGGACAAGCATATCGTTTGTTGTACCGAAGACGGGTTTCAGACCTCTGACAATATCCGCATAGCAGTCGCCGAACTCCTTACTCCGGTGGTTGATCGCCTGTTTCGTCATTGCATTCCGGACCGTTTCCGGCATTGGAACGGGTCCCGGCATCATGAGCAGTGTTTCTTTATACATGGGAAAGTCTGTTACATATATGAGAATAGACATACATATACTAATTCCATAGAGGTTTTATCAGATGCCAGAAGTCGCAGTAATAGCTGGTTCCGTTTCGGATCAGTCGATCGTTGATAAGGCAACGACCGTTCTTCAATCATACAATATTTCCTTCGATGTTCAGTTCATCTCCGCTCACCGCGATGCCGATAAACTGGATGCATATGTAAAATCATCGGATGCCCAGATCTTCATCTGTATTGCGGGAATGTCGGCGGCCCTTCCGGGGGTCGTCGCCGCGAGGACGAAAAAACCGGTGATCGGGGTTCCCGTTTCCGGCAAGATCGCCGGCGGGCTGGATGCTCTTCTTTCGATCGCCCAGATGCCGAAAGGCGTTCC
>ENA-UOOH01002356-UOOH01002356.1-fermentation-metagenome-genome-assembly--contig:-NODE-2356-length-16410-cov-23.390523_pt1 | contig 16410 bp, 16 predicted proteins | sample MGYA00245778_ERZ724025 | MGnify/ENA primary metagenome ERZ724025 (study PRJEB28704, sample SAMN03018313) | fermentation metagenome | biome: anthropogenic terrestrial biome; feature: soil... | reverse complement strand
GGTTTGTTTAATACGCAGAGTATTTTACAGTCCCCCCTCCCTTAAAAAAAAGGTCTTATTTAGGTATTTCTCTGAGGAGGTGAGAACGGATGGAAAAAGCTAAGCGGATTAAAAAAGAAAAGAACCGACTTACCCGGATTTACAAAAACATAGAGGATAAAAAAAAGCAGACTGTTCAGGGCCTGATCCAAAGAGCTGCTTTCATGCGCGCCACCTTGGAAGATTTTGAAGAAGACCTGGATGAGAATGGTTTTGTAGAGATGTTCCAGCAAGGGAAGGATCAGGATCCTTACGAACGTAAGCGGCCGGTAGCAGATTTATATAATACCATGAACACCAGCTACCAGAAAATCATAAAACAGCTCACTGACTTACTGCCTAAAGACGAACCGAAGCCTGAGGATGACGGTTTTGATGCTTTTGTAGGTGGTCGGGAAGATGATTAAATACCCGCTAGACTATAACCCTATCCTTGAATACTGGGCGAAGATACAGAGCGGTGAAGAAGTAGTCAGTGAGAAGGTTAGAAAGACCTATCAAAAAGTAGTACAGGATATAGGGCTGAAAGTGACTATGTATTATTACAGCCCTAAACGCGCCAATCACATACTTGAGTTTGCTGAAAACTACTGTAAGCATAGTAAGGGTAAATTTGGTGGGCAGCCTGTAAGACTGGAGTTATGGGAAAAAGCTCATCTTGCTACAGTGTTTGGTTTTATTGATATCGAAGGTATCCGTAAGTACCGGGAATCGGTGCTAATAGTAGGCAAGAAAAATGGTAAATCCTTGCTGGCCTCAATTGTTGGATTATATTTACAAGTGGGTGATAATGAACCTGGTCCAGAAGTCTATGCAGTAGCTACTAAGCGTGACCAGTCAAAAATTATTTGGGGCGAATCAAAACGGATGGTTAAGAAATCCCCGGCACTGCGAAAAAGAATAAAAACATTGGTGGCTGAGTTAGTTAGTGATTTTAATGATGGTGTGTTTAAGCCCCTAGCTAGCGACAGCGACACTCTGGATGGCCTAAATGTCCACGGGTGTTTGATGGATGAAATTCACCAATGGAAACAGGGCAAAGCGCTCTATGACATCATGGCCGACGGCACCACTGCCCGAGAGCAACCCCTTATTTATATTACTTCAACTGCCGGTACCATTCGGGAGGATATATACGACCAGAAGTATGAAGAAGCTGAGAGAGTAATAAACGGATATTTTGATGAAAATGGCTATAAAGACGAGCACTTTATAGCCTTTATTTATGAGCTCGATAATCGTAAAGAGTGGACCAATCCGGCCTGCTGGAAGAAAGCCAACCCTGGATTAGGTACCATTAAAAGTTTGGAACAGCTAACTTCCAAGGTTAAAAAAGCCCAGGCTAATCCAGCTTTGGTTAAGAACCTGGTTTGTAAGGAGTTTAATATCCGGGAGACCAGTTCCGAGGCCTGGCTCACTTTTGAGCAGTTAAACAATACAGCTACATTTGACCTGGCGGAACTGAAACCGCGATACGGTATAGGTGGCGCGGATTTATCAAGCACGACCGACTTGACGGCTGCAGCTGTTATATTCATGGTGCCGGGTGATAATCATATTTACGCCCTGGGCATGTACTGGCTGGCCGAGGAACTAGTAGAACAGCGGGTGCGGGAAGATAAAATTCCTTATGATATCTGGATTGAACAGGGCCTAGTTAGAACCTGTTCAGGTAACAAGGTCCATGCTAAGTATGTTACAGAGTGGTTTAAAGAAGTCCAAAACGAGCTTGATATTTATGTTCCTTGGGTTGGCTATGATAGTTGGTCCGCTACCTACTGGGTAGAAGAAATGCGGGGAATATTCGGTAAGGAATCTATGGTGCCGGTTATACAAGGCAAAAAAACACTGTCCAGCCCTATGCAGCAGTTGGGAGCAGACTTAGAGAGTAAGCTAATTAATTACAACAATAATCCGGTTACTAAATGGTGTCTGGCTAATACAGCGAAAGAAGAGGATAAAAACGGTAACATTCAACCGGTTAAAACATCTAAAAGAACCAAACGAATTGACGGTATGGCTGCTATGTTAGATGCCTATGTAGTGTTACAGGACCGGCTGGATGAATACCAGAGCCTTATTTAAAGGGGGTGAACCCGATAGGATTATTTGACCGATTAAGAAACAAAGAACCTACACAACAGACTAAATATCAGTTAATAACTGAACGCGGGAATGGTTTTTTCGCTTGGAATGGTAAAATATATCAGTCTGATATTGTCCGGGCTGCCATGCGTCCTAAAGTAAAAGCTATAGGCAAATTGGCGGCTAAACATATCCGGCAGACGGTGTTAAAAGATGGCACTAGGAAGCTGGAGGTTAATCCAGAGGTCTATATCAGGTTCTTGCTAGAGGAGCCTAACCCTTATATGACAGGGCAAAAGTTACAGGAAAAAATGGCTTCACAGCTTGTTTTGAATAACAATGCTTTTGCTCTTATTATCCGAGATGAATTCGGGTACCCGATAGAGATTTACCCGATACCGGCACTGTCAGCCGAAGCAATTTATGATAAACAGTACACACTGTACTTGAAATTTTTGTTCGCAAACGGCAAAAGCTATACTTTTCCATATGCTGACATAATTCATCTTAGACAGGACTTTAATAATAATGACATTTTTGGAGATTCCATAGCCCCAGCTTTGGCTCCACTGATGGAGATCGTAACTACTACTGACCAGGGTATAGTAAAGGCCATTAAAAACAGTAGTATAATCCGATGGCTGCTTAAATTCACAGCATCGATGCGGCCGGAGGACCTAAAGAAACAAGCTACTGACTTCGCGGCTAACTTTTTGAGCATTGAAAGTAGTAGTACTGGAGTAGCAGCCACTGATGCAAAGGCAGACGCACAACAGATTAAGCCTGATGATTATGTGCCGAATGCTGCCCAGATGGATCGTACTACTCAGCGAATCTACTCATTGTTTAATACAAACAAAAAAATAGTACAAAGTGAATACGATGAGAATGGTTGGAATGCCTATTATGAAGCAGAGGTTGAGCCGATGGTGATTGAACTTAGCAACGAGTACACCAGGAAGCTATTCACCCGCCGGGAACGGGGATTCGGGAATCGGATCTTATTTGAGGCGGCGAATCTGGCAACGGCTAGTATGCAGACAAAGCTGAACCTGGCTCAGATGGTTGACCGTGGGGCATTGAGCGCGAATGAGTGGCGGGCGGTGTTTAATCTGGCCCCAGTAGATGGGGGAGACACAATAGTACGACGACTTGACACTGTTCCAACTCAAAACTCCCGGGGAGGTGATAAAAATAATCGGAGTCTATAGAATAAAATGCTTGGCTGACGAGAAGGTCTATATAGGACAAAGCACAAACATCAAGCAGCGGTGGAAGGATCATATTATCAGGCTAAAAGAAAATAAGCATGATAACAAATATCTCCAACGTGCATGGAATAAATACGGACCAGACTCTTTTGTCTTTTCGGTACTTGAAGAATGTCCTAAAGACTTTGAAGGGCTGAATGGCCGGGAAGTATTCTGGATAAATCATTTTCATGCACTCAACCGGAATTATGGGTTTAACCTTGCTTCGGGCGGGGGAAACGGATATTCGCTTTCTGGCATGAGCGAAAGCGAGCGCAGAGAAGTGTATCGTAAAATTGGGGAGACGAGGCGCAGAAAATATAGCGGCGAAAATAGCCCAAATTATGGAAAACCTATGTCAGAAGAACAAAAACTAAAAATCAGCAGAAAGTTGTCTGGAATGGGCAGCTTTTTTTATGGCAAGAAAAGGCCAGAACATGCCAAGAAAATGAAAGGCGGCAAAAATCCCCGTGCCAAACCTGTTATTTGCATTAACACGTCTATGATTTTTGAATGCGCGAAAGACGCGGAGAGATATGCAAACACAACTAATTCTAATATTTTGAAGTGCTGCAAAGGCAAGCAAGCCTATGCGGGAAAATCAAGTAGCGGAGAAAAGTTGTATTGGGCATATGCTCCAATCCGGCGGCTTGACACCGCCGTGGTCAAAGGGGGTGGTAAAGGTTGAGGATAGACATTAAAGGCATAATCATACCCAATGATGACAAATGGATTTATGACTGGTTCGAGATGGATAGCACCTGTCCTAACGATGTAAACAAGTTGATCGACCAGGCCAATGGGGATCCCCTAGAGGTATTTATAAATTCCGGAGGGGGAGACATTTATTCCGGGTCTGAAATTTATTCAGCATTAAGAAGCTATAAGGGCGAGGTCAATATCCATGTAGTTGGCTTTGCGGCATCGGCGGCCAGTGTAATTGCTTGTGCCGGCAAGAGTGATATATCACCTACAGCCATGTTTATGGTGCATAACGTAGCATGTATGGCCTGGGGAGATTATCACAGCATGGATAAAACTAGTGACATATTGCAGACCGCCAATAAGACCATAGCCGCTGCGTATGTAACTAAAACCGGTATGAGTGAAAAAGATGCCCTGGAAATGATGGATAAGGAAACCTGGTTAACCGCGCAACAAGCCGTAGAGAGGGGCCTAATTGACGCCATTGCCGAAAATCAGAATTTACAGTTGGTGGCGGCATATCAAGCACCGATCTTACCGAGGGCGGTAATTGAAAAAGTGAAGAATACTGTTAAGAATCCGCTTGAAAATAAAGCGGATTTTTTAATGCGCCAAAAAGCAGAAGGAAAACTGAAATTATTAAATTTGGAGGTGCCTAATGAATAAAGAAAAATATTTATCGGACCGTAAAAAACTAATGGATGAAGCTAAGACTTTACTTGATGCTGGCAGCATGGAAGCATTTGAGGTAAAAGTCAAGGAAGTGGAAGCTCTTGACGCTCAATTTGAGGCAGCTTGTAAAGCCAAAGCAAATCTGAATGCCCTGAATGACAAGACCGCAGTGACTCCGCTGGAGAATCAGACCGTGAGGGTAGAGGGGGGTAAGGTATTGGCAAAGCTTGATGATACTCTACTTACCGATGATGTTTTTAATTCCCAGGAATACCGCATGGCGTTTATGAAGAACGTTCTCGCCGGCACTCCTATCCCGGCAAAATTTGTAAATGCTGATGCTAATACAACTACCAGTGAAGTAGGATCTGTAATCCCAACCACGATCATGGAAAAAATCATTGAGAAGTTGGAAGCTACCGGGATGATTCTGCCTTTAGTAACCCGGACAAATTATAAGGGTGGTTTATCAATACCTACTTCCAGCGTTAAACCGGTTGCTTCATGGGTAGCTGAGGGTGCTACGTCCGATAAACAAGAGAAAACCACCGGTTCTATTACCTTCAACTATTACAAGCTCCGTTGCGCCATATCGGTATCCCTGGAAGTCTCTGTAGTGACGTTGCCTATTTTTGAGACAACTTTCATAAACAACGTTGTTGAGGCTATGACTAAGGCTCTTGAACAGGCTATTATCAGCGGTGATGGTACCGGGAAACCTAAGGGCATTCTTGCTGAAGCTGTTGTGGCAGGGCAAAATGTCGAATTGACCGAAGGTACAGCTCCTGCTTATGCGGATCTGATTGCTGCAGAGGAAGCTTTGCCACTTGCTTATGAGAGCGAGGCAGTTTGGTTTATGACCAAAAAAACCTTTATGGCTTTTGTCGGCATGGTCGATAGCCAAAAGCAACCGATTGCCCGAGTAAACTATGGCATAAGCGGGAAACCGGAAAGAACGCTTCTGGGTCGGCAGGTTGTTTTAAATGACTATATGAGCTCTTATGCATCCACTGTAACTGCAGATACAATTATAGCCTTCCTGTTTAATCCAAAGGATTACGTCCTTAATACCAATTATCAAATGACTGTAAAACGGTATGAGGATAATGTTACCGATGATCTGGTAACCAAGGCTATCATGTTGGTTGACGGTAAAGTTGTTGATAAGAATTCTCTGGTTACCATGACAATCAAAAACGTTGCGTAATCTGAAAGAAGAGTGATTAAATGCTTCTTGATGATGTAAAAGCTAACCTAAGAATATCGGGGTCCGCGCTTGATGCCGATTTACAGGACGACATAGACGCCGCTTTAGCAGACTTAGAGAGGGTTGGGATTGACGTAACTGATCAGTCCCAACCCTTAATTATTAAGGCTGTAAAACTGTATTGTCGCTGGCAGCAGGACTATATGGGAAAAGCTGAACAATACTGTAAAGCCTATACTGGCCTGATGCAGGCCTTATCGTTGGCAGGTGATTATATTGCAATCCAATAAAATTAAGCTACTATCTATTACTTATACCGAAGATGAAATAGGCAACCAGATACCGGTTGAAACTGCTTCGGAGGTATGGGGCGAAGTGGCCGGCATTAGGCAATCTGAATTTTATAATGCTGCAATGACGGGAATGAAACCAGAGATAACTTTCGTTATTTGGGGTAATGAATACGCGGGGCAGAGCAAAATTGAGTATGAAGGCCGCAAATATAAGCTGATACGCACCTATATTAATCCATCCAAAAGCGAAATGGTTGAATTAATCTGTGAGAAGGTGGCTGCCGATGGCTAATATTAACATTGACCAGCTGGCAAATGAGATTGCAAAAGGCCTTTCTGAATACTCTCAGGAGGTAGTCGAAAAAGTTAATATCAGCAGTGGGAGAGTTGGAAAAGCAGCGGTAAAACGGTTAAAAGAGACATCTCCTAAAGACAGCGGTGACTACGCTAAGTCTTGGGCAATGAAAACCGAGCCCGAGATTGGTCAGCCACATAAGAAGATAATCCATGTCAAAGCTCCGCATTACCGATTGACCCACTTGCTTGAACACGGACACGCGAAGGTAGGCGGCGGTAGGGTTGAGGGTAAACCTCACATAAGGCCAGCTGAAGAGCAGGTCATCAGAGATTTTACAGCTGAGGTGGAGGAGGCGATCAGGAATGGATGAAGGGGCATTAATGACACTGCTAAAAACAACTGGCCTCCCGGTTGCATACCATCATTTCATAACGCCTCCCACGCCCCCATATTTGGTCTATCTGTTCTATACATCAAATAATTTCGGGGCTGATAACAAGGTATATAGCAAAGCTGACAACTACCAGATAGAGCTTTACACAACCAAAAAAGACCCGGCCAGCGAAAAGCTGATCGAAGACCTTTTTGATATCAATGATATCTACTGGGAGAAAACCGAAACATATATAGAATCTGAGAGCCTGTATCAGGTTCTCTATGAAATCTAAAAGGAGGTATGAAAAATGAATAAGGTGAAATACGGACTCAAAAACGTCCACTATGCCGTTGTGACTGAGGTGAACGGCATAGTATCATACGGAACTCCGGTACAAGTACCCGGCGCTGTTAATTTAGTTCAAAATCCGGCCGGGGAGAATGTGACATTCTATGCTGACGATCAGGTTTACTACGAGGAGAACACCAACAACGGCTATGACGGCACTTTGGAAATGGCCCTCATTCCTGATGAATTTCGGGTGGATGTGCTGGGTGACGAAATTGATACTAACGGAGCGTTGATCGAGAATGCAAACGCAAAGCCCAAGAAATTCGCACTCATGTTCGAGTTTGACGGCGATGCAAATAAGACCCGGCACGTCAACTACAGCGTGCTCCCGACAAGGCCAAACGTCGAGGGCTCGACCAAGACAAATACTAAAGAGCCGAAGACCGAGACCATGAACATATCAGTCCGGCCGGCTATCGATACCGGGGACGTCAAAGCCAAGATGAAGCCGGCTGATACCGGGTATGACACCTTCTTCAGCGCCGTATACCTGAAAAACGCACCGACTAACACTGTGGCACTAAATACAGCAACCTTCAGTAAGGCGGCTCCTGCGGATGTATCTATTGATGTAACCTCAACCGATGCGACCAATGCCGTTAAGAATGTGCTGCTGGACGGCGCCCCGGTTGGTGGTATTAACTTAACGGCAACTGGAGTAGATGTAAGTATCAAATCTACCTATATTGCCGCACTGGTTAATGGTATTTATACCATAACGGTTGAATTTAACAAGGGTAATGCTGTAACCGTAACCCTGACCGTAACGGCTTAGGAGGGAACCTATGGAAAAAATAATAACGATTGACGGGCGTCAGGTGAAGTTTAAAAGCACTGGCGCTTTTCTTTTGCGTTACAAGGCCCAGTTTGGCAGGGATGCACTGAAGGACATTTTTAAGCTTCAGGGAGCAGTTGATAAAAAGAACCAGATTAAGGACATCGACGCATTGGATTTAGAAGTGCTGTATGATCTGGTGTGGACTTTAGCCAAGACTGCAGACCCTGCGATCAAGCCACCGATGGAATGGTTAGACGAGTTTAGCGAATTCCCGCTCATGGATATAGTTCCAGAAGTTACAGATATGATTTTTAGTTGCATGACTTCCACAGTTGAAAGTAAAAAAAAATAGTTGCTAACGAAGATGAGGCCCCTCCTGAGCTCACAACCGAATTAGTATTGGCTGGAGCATTAGAAAGGGGCCTAATTCTGGCTGATTTTGAGAATCTGACATTTGGAATGATTATGGATTACGTTATCACCTTTAATAATAATCATCTTAAGGATGATGAAAAACAGGACAATACAAAAACGGCCATACAAGCCGACTTTGATAACTTCTAGGGGGTGAGGTTTTGGCAGGTACCATAAAGGGCATAACTATCGAAATTGCGGGCGATACTCAGCCCCTGAATAAGTCTCTGGAGGGCGTCAACAAGAAAACCAAGGACCTGCAATCCGAACTTAAACAGGTAGAAAGATTACTGAAATTAGACCCAGGAAATACTGAACTTTTGGCGCAGAAACAAAAGCTTTTGGCCGAGGCGGTTGAAAATAGCAGCGATAAGCTTAAAACCCTCAAAACGGCGCAGGAACAGGTTGCTGCACAGTTTGCCCGTGGTGAAATAGGGGAAGAGCAATACCGGGCGTTTCAGCGGGAAGTCGTAAAGGCGGAACAAGACCTGTCTAAGTTCGAGCAGCAGCTTAAAGACGTCAACGGTGCCGCCAAAAAACTTAATATCGACATAAAGGACGTCGGCGATAAGTTGAAAGGCGTAGGTCAAGGTATGTCAGTTGGGGTTACTGCTCCTATCGTCGGCGGTTTTGCCGCTGTCACCCAGGGAACAAGAGAACTCAGGATGGACATGGGGAAACTTGAGGCGGCGTTTACTACCGCTGGATTTACGGCAGAGCAAGCCAAAGATGTCTATTTCGATTTTTACGGTATTTTGGGTGAGTCGGATACAGCCATCGAGGCGGTCAACCATTTGGCTCAAATGACAACAAACCAGGAGGATCTAGCCAAGTGGACCACTATTGCCACCGGCGTATATGCTACTTTTGGTGACTCCTTACCGATTGAAGGGTTAACCGAAGCGGCCAACGAAACGGCAAAAGTGGGGCAAGTCACCGGGCCTTTAGCTGATGCTCTTAACTGGGCTGGCATCAGTGAAGATGAATTCAATAAAAAACTGGCAGCCTGTAGCAGTGAGCAGGAACGCCAAGCACTTATAACCGAAACGCTATCTGGCAAATATAGCGCAGCTGCGGAAAAATATCGCGAGGTCAATGCTGAGGTTATCAAGGCCAATGAGGCGAACGCTAAACTTTCGGATAGCTTTGCTATACTGGGAGCCACATTAGAGCCGATCTTGACGCCCATCATCGAAAAAGTCACCGAGCTGGTAAATAAGTTTAACGAAATGGACCCTGCGGGGCAAAAAATAGTGCTGGTTATTGCCGGAATCGCGGCTGCTATCGGGCCTCTACTAGTCGTGATAGGGTCGCTTATGACCGCCTTACCCGGGTTAAGCGCGGCTTTCGGAGTTATTTTGGGGCCTGTCGGGCTTGTTGTTGCGGCTATAGCGGCACTTATAGCTACCGGAGTATTATTGTATAAAAACTGGGACGAAATTAAAGCAAAGGCGATTGAGATATGGAATTTTATAAAGGAATTTCTAGGGAAAACTTGGGATGGCATAAAACAGGCTTTTGAAATTGCTTGGAACGGCATCAAGGATTTCTTTAAAAAATGGGGAGACGAGCTTATTCTTGTCGCTGTCGGCCCCGCAGGTTGGGCGGTCCTGCTGGCTAAAAAAATTGCTGAAAACTGGGAAGCAATTAAAACTACGGCCTTAGGGATATGGAATGGCTTAAAAGGAAGCCTGGGCGGAATATGGAATGAAATAAAAGGCGCAGCCGGTACCGCATGGGGAAACATTAAAGAGGCTATTTTAAGCCCAATTCGGGTAGCCAAACAAAACATTATTGACATAATATCCAGCATAAAAAATGCTTTTGCAAATATGAAAATAAGCTTCCCGAATATTAAAACACCACACATAAAAATTAAATGGACCAATGTGAAACATATTGGAAACATACCTACGGATTTTAATGTGAATTGGTATAAGATGGGTGGTATATTTGACCGACCATCTGTGATAGGCGTCGGTGAAGCCGGGCAAGAGGCGGTACTACCCATAGATAAGTTGCCCACACTAATTGCTGGTGCATTGCGCGAGGCGTTGGGGGTAGAGCAGCAGCCGGTTGCAAGAGCAGATACCGGTACCCCAATACAGTTAGTCGTAAATCTTGATGGCCGGGTAATTGCTCAGAATTTATACAATCTGCAACAGGGTAGCGCAAGGGGAAGGGGGATAAAATAATGGGCATAACATTCAACGGTGTCCACAGTTCAATCTTCGGCCTGGGTGCGAAGGTAACAAGGCCGCTTACACCAGGAAACAACGACAAATATGTGGATATCCCTGGCCGTTCCGGAAGTATTCTTTTTCCGGGTAAGCTCCAAGACCGTTTAATATCGGTTGAGTTTGGTTTTATGCCCGGTAACCGGGCAGTATTCAGGGAGAAGGTTTGGGAGATTTCAGCTTGGCTCAATACGGAAGAGCGAAAAATACTGATTATTGATGACGATCCGGGCAAAAGCTATGTTGGCAAGGTTGAGGATAAAATCGATTTAGAACAGGCTTACCGGTTGGGAAAGTTTGCGGCGACATTCCGCTGCGAGCCGTTCGCCTACGGCGCAGAGGTCACAAGTAACTTTGTAAATGATAGCATTACCGCGACTAATGTCGGCACGTGCCCAACGCCTGCAGTCATAGACGCTACCTTTACGGCGGCTGCCACTGAATTCAAGGTGGCCCTGGGTACAGAATATATTCGAATAGGGCATAGCTTTACTATAGGCGATACCCTGCAAATTGACACCGGTACTGGCTCGGCACTAATCAATGGCAGCCGGGCAATGGATGACCTAGACTGGCAGAATAGTCGGTTTTTTGCCTTAGCATCAGGCGAAAACGCCTTGGCGATTACCCCAGTCGGCATATGCACTGCGACGGTAAAACATATTCCGAGGTGGTTATAATGCTCTACATCTTTGATTCAACCGAACAATTACTCACAACGCTGCCAGACGGCAGCTTTTTTAATGCTGTACATCGAGAGGTTCTAAACGGTGAGAATACTTTCCAGTTCTCTTTCCCAGCCTCCGAGGCTGACGCGCAGTACATCGTAGAGGGGAACCTGATAGGCTTCCGCGACCTGGACGCATACTGGCAAGTATTTGAAATAAAGCGGATAGTGGACAGTCATTCTGACGGTCTGACCCGGATAGCTTATTGTGAGCATATCTTGTATGAGCTCCTGGATGATATTGTAACCGATAAGCGTCCATCAGCCGGAGCTACAGCAGCTCTTGCGGGGATGCTGGAGGGTACCCGCTGGCAGGTGGGTATTGTTGACGATTTGGGCGCAGCCGGCACAAATGCATACTATGAGTCTGCTCTTTCAGCTATCCAGAAGGTGGCTAATGCGTGGAAGGGAGAACTAAACTGGAGAATCACAGTATCTAATAATCAAATTACAGCCCGGTACGTGGACCTACTGGCTATGCGCGGTACCGATACCGGGAAGCAGTTTGCGTATAGCGAGGATATTGTCAGTATTGAGCGTGAGGCGGAATCGTCCGATGTTGTGACTGCTCTTTATGGTCGAGGAAAAGGCATAGAAACCGGATCAGGGGAAGGCTATGGCCGCAGGCTGACTTTTGCAGATGTGGTTGCACCAGACAAGCCAGCGGGACAGGAATGGATTGGCAACGATGACGCTCTTGCACGATGGGGCAGAAATGGCCGACACAGATTTGATGTATTTGTGGATGAGGATGAAACTGATCCGGAAGTGCTGCTGGAAAAGACCAGGATAGAATTGACACGCCGCACCACTCCACGAGTAACATATAAATTAGATGTAGTTAGTCTGGAGCAGATATCCGGCTACGAACATGAACAGGTCCGCTTGGGCGACTTAGTGCGAGTGATTGACCGGGAGTTTCGCCCGGAGCTGGTTGTGTCGGCCAGGGTGATAGAACTGGAGCGCGACCTACTATCTCCAGAGAATACCAAAGTGGTGCTGGGCAGCTTCGCGCCTACCATCATGGAGACCAATATAAACACGCAGCGGCGGGTAAGCGACTTGGAGAATAAGCCTTACAATACCAAATGGCTTGATGGGGTAATAGACGTTTTGCAGAATGCTATTGAAAACAGACAAGCCTATATTTGGGAAACGCCGCAAGGAACCCTGCACCTAAATGCACCTACGTATGAAGAGGCCACAGAAGCTATGCTACTGGGCGGCGGTCGGTTTGCCATCGCCAACCAGAAGGATGGTCAGGGTGGCTGGAACTGGCGCACGTTTGGGGACGGTAGCGGATTTACGGCTGACCTATTGAACGCTGGTCGTGTTAGAGCTGATTTGGTTGAAATCGGAGCAGCAACCACCTTCGCCCCCGGCTACGACCCGACAAAGATTACTGCAAATAGTGTCGGCATGGGCGTAGACTCCGATTGCATCGGCCTCTGGCACTTCGACGGAAGCTTGAACAGCCATAAAGGCGTGTCTGCTGACTCTGGCGCAGACTTTGACACAGGTTGTTTTGGGCAAGCACTTGATATTGCAACAGGCAAGCATTTAAAAGTGGCTACAACCGATATGTTGGCAAGTGCAGGAACGGTCAATCTCAGAATCAAGAATCTATCTGCATCAGCTAATAACGCGGCGTTGATTGACTTACCAAAGTCTGATAATACTCAAGGAATAACCTGTGGTATCAGTGCGGATACAGGTCATGAGGGTGAAATATACATATCTGATTCTGTCAAAGTATCCCAAAGCTACACCGAAACCACTCAGGCCGATTTTAACTCTGGCACACTGACCAATGTAGTGGCTACAAGTGCGGGGGACTTGGAGTTAAACCAAATACCAGTAACGAATGATGACCCAACTGCGACTATGTTGAGTCAATCAGGTATAAGCTCTTTTACGGCTTCACACTGTGTCGATAATGACATTGCCACTTCAGGATGGCATACCGATACTGCAACAGCAGGAGCATATATAAAGGTCGATTTAGGAGCTGGAAACGCTAAGGCATATGTAAAAGTTAGGGTATATGTTGTAAACGCGGGGTATGCAGGAAATTATTCCATTCAATATTCAGATGATGGGATAAACTGGAATACTTGTGCGACCAATTTTACTCCCAGTTCAGCAGGATGGAACGAGAAGACTTGGGGTAATGCGGGGAAACACAGGTATTGGAGATTGTATTTAACCAACGCCCCAGGAAGCGGTTCATGGTTAAATGAGATGGAATGGTATACCGATAGCTATTATAAATCATCTGGTATCCGTGAAAAAATAGTTGACCTGTCAGGCACAAATCCTGTTGGTGGAACTGAAATCGAGTGGTCTAAAACTACCCCAACAAATACAACCGTTAAAGTGGAAACTGCTTTATCAACGGACGGAGGCATAACATACGCGGCACATCAAGAGGCAACAAGTGGTAGTAGTATTCCAGGTATTATATCAAGTACAGATTTGTCCAATGCGAGATTAAAAATTAAAGAAACATTATCAACAACAGATACAACCGTAACTCCACAACTAAATAGCTTGACATTCACAATTTGGGAGAAACAAGCATCTACCATCTACGGCCCCAACAAGTCAACACTGACCGCATGGGATAGCATCTCACTGGCATGGTCAAGTACTCGCTTATCCTTAGTAGTAAACGACTTCGAAGCGGCTTACATCGAGAATCCGGGACTACCTACAGCATTTGGAAGTTATCTCTATATCGGCACAGACCGCAACGGGGCTAATGCGATTAATACCTTAGTAGACGAACTCAGAATTGATAAGGTTTATCGTGAGGTTGCAACTAGAACTGCATGGCATAAGGCGAGGACTCCATTTTATACCTCAGAGGACATGAAGCAGTGGCCGGGGTATCTTAAAGCAGAATCGGATGGGATAAAGGTGTACGATTCGTCCAATGCGTTGAGGGTGCTACTGGGAAGCTGGCTGGAATCTGCTGTTAGAAAGTATGGGATCAAAATTATCGGCGGGGAGATTTATGCATCGGTTATCCAGAGCGGCGAGGAAGGCGCAACAAGTTACATAAGGTTGGGTGATATCTGGGAGCCGCTTGAAGTGGTGGAGAATGGCAAGAGGGCACTAAACATTTGGTCCTCTGGCGGCGGTATGTTGCAGTTTTACGATACCAATCTGAATGATATGGCAGGCCAGATAACGCCCATAAATGATGCTGGTGGACAAGGCTTAGAAATAAAGGCAAGAAGCACCTCAGGGTCAATAAATAAAGATTTAATCCTAAGGGGCCGCTTTATAAGAATTCATGGCTATCCTCCGTACTCTGATCAGTGGTCAATATATCTGGATGGGCATACTTTTGTTACTGGAAATCTTACGGCTACAGGCGATATCAAAGGTGCATCTAAACAAGCTATACAACCCACAGATGATTACGGGATTAGGATTTTTACGGCAATAGAGGCTCCGGAACACCTTTACTCTGATAGGGGTATGTGCCAGCTTGTAAACGGCGTGTGTACTATCAATCTTGACCCTATTTTCTTAGAATGCGTTGAACCCGATACCGAAGGAACGCCGTGGGATATTAGTGTAAACGTTCGCGGCAAGAGCAATGTTTTTGTTACGGAAGTGGGAACGGATTATTTTAAAGTAGAAGATGATGGCGGGGCAAGCAACGATAAATTTACTTGGCGATTAGAAGCGGTCAGGAAGAACTATGCTGGGATAAGAATGCCTGAGGAGGTGATATAAATGCAGTGGACTAAAGAAGAGCTTCAATTTCGTATGCAAATAGAGAATAACAGAATCGCAAGCATTGACAAGAACATTGAAGGGATGGTTATTCAGAGGGGAAAATCGCAGGATGAATTGGCGAGATACCAAGCCTTATATGAAGCGTTACCAGAACCAGAAGAACAGCAAGCCGGGGTTTAATTCCCCCCGGCTTTGTTTCGTTACTCGCTAATTGGCATTTTAATTGTTGCTTGCTTTGCGGTATCATCCCATGTAACCTCTGCGCCTAGAGCTTCAGCTACCCACCTGATGGGCAGGAATGTACGAGCATTGGTAATTTCGGGGGCTACGTCCATAGTGATAGGCTCTTTATTCACTGTCATGGTAGTATCGCCAATAGTGAGATTAATTTGTGTATCGTCCGTAGCAATGCCAACCTGTTGAGTATCGCCGTTCCAGGTTACGCCACCTTCGGGTACTCCCAAGGAGTAGGCCAAGTAGCGGACGGGTACATAAGTGCGATTGTTCTTAACATATGGAGCCGCATCCATAGCCTTGACTTCGGGCTGTGCTATTTCGGTTTCAGTGTTATTTGTAACAACAGAGTAGGTAGCAGTATTTAACGAAAAGGTGGAAGTGAGGTACTTTCCGGCCCATTCATCGGGGTTTGTTTCTGGTACAGTAACTTTAGTGGAATTGCTGCTACTTCCCCCGCCGCCGGAATTATCATACAGTCTTTGCCTTTCTAAGCATTCGGGGATTCCTGCGACGTAAGCATCAAGTATCTCAGCCTTGCGCTCACCATAGACAAAACCTATTATCGTATCATCGGGAATGAAGCCCTTGGCTACCATGATGACATCACGGTTATTGTTGCCGAAGTAATGAAAGAATCTTGATAGTTTATCATTTGCGCCATTGGCTCCTGTAATCGGCTGGGATTTTATATCTGTGTAAGTAGTAGTTACAGCCGTCTGGTAAACCGTTTCATAAACAGTGGCCGAAACCGTATTGTTGCCTATTTGAGACATATCAACATAGACGCCGTAAAGATCATCACTGCTCATTTTGTCATTGTTCCAGAGTTGATCTACTTCGTGGAATACATAATTTACCGCATCAGTATCGTCCGCAATCGGCACAGCCATCACCGGCGCGACGGTCGCAAACAGCAGCATGAAAGTTATCGACAAACAAATCAGTTTTTTCATGGCAATTACCTCCTTAATTATCTCATGTTTCCAGCTAA
>ENA-UOOH01002354-UOOH01002354.1-fermentation-metagenome-genome-assembly--contig:-NODE-2354-length-16424-cov-8.161952_pt1 | contig 16424 bp, 16 predicted proteins | sample MGYA00245778_ERZ724025 | MGnify/ENA primary metagenome ERZ724025 (study PRJEB28704, sample SAMN03018313) | fermentation metagenome | biome: anthropogenic terrestrial biome; feature: soil; material... | reverse complement strand
ACAACTGTCCCCTACACCATAAAATAAATAGACTATTCCATATTGAGAATTGCTGGCTCGCTTGTCAGTAGTAGTGCGAGCAATGCAGTTTTCTTTCCACGTACAATAATGATATTCCGTATGGTTCTTTATGATAAGATATTTCCATGCTGAAAGCCTTGATCGAAACCCTGCGACCGCGACAATGGACCAAGAACCTGGTGTTGTTTGCTGGACTGATTTTTGATGGTCAGTTCACCCAGCCATCCCCTTTCATGCGCGTTTTGGCTGCCACGCTGCTCTTTTGCCTGGTTTCCGGAATCACCTATACTATCAACGATCTGCATGACCTCGAAGCAGATCGTGTGCATCCGTATAAACGCAACCGACCGCTCGCCTCGGGCAGATTAACTAAAAATCAAGCGATTGCATGGATCTTTTTTCTATCGATTGTCTCGCTGGTTGGGGGCTATCTGCTTTCGCCCATGCTTGCCCTGATTTTTATAGCCTATACCCTCCTGATCCTGGCTTATTCACTCTGGCTGAAGAATATCATGATCCTGGATGTAATCATTATCGCCTCCGGTTTCGTTTTGCGAGTTTTAGCCGGGTTGAGCGTGATCACAGTCGCCTATTTTTCCCCCTGGCTGTTTATCCTCACGTTTTTACTGGCGATGTATCTGGGCTTTGGCAAACGCCTGTCTGAACTCCGGCTGCTCGAGCAGGATGCTTCTGCTCATCGTAAAACTCTGGACGGTTACAGCATCCAGCTGTTAACGCAATACATCCTGATCCTGCTCACTGCGATTATGATCACGTACATTTTGTATACTTTTTCCGCCCAGCCCGATCAGCCTACCCACGTCATGATGCTGACGATTCCTTTCGTCATTTATGGTATTTTTCGCTACCTGCATTTAATCCAAAACAACCTGCTCACTGCTTCGCCTGAAGAGGTACTTTTACGCGACAGACCCATGCAGCTAACGATCGGGCTGTGGGGATTGGCGGTAATCATCATTATTTACCTGGTTTTGTGAGGCTTGCCATGCCTGCCATAAAGAGTTCTGCTTGCGGAAAATTCATACTGACAGGGGAACACGCCGTTGTCTACGGACAACCAGCAATCGCGCTCCCGCTGAGCAGCAGGAGGATTTCGCTTCTGGTCGAACCGCAACTGCGCCATCCCTCCGGCAAAATTCAGATCTATTTTCCGGCATTGGGGTTGGATTCTGATCTTGACTCACTGCCGCCAGGTCACCCGATAGTTCGGGCGGTGTGGGAGACGATCAACTTTCTTCGCCTCTCAGAAATGCCTGGTTGTAACCTGCGCTTCAATTCCCAGCTGCCGGTCGGCTCCGGGCTTGGTTCCAGCGCCGCCATGTCAGTCGCGACCATACGGGGGCTTACAGAATTTCTCGGACACCCGCTTCCGGACACAACGGTCAATCTGCTCGCCTTTGAAACTGAGAAATTTGTGCATACCAATCCCAGTGGAGTGGATAACACCGTGATCACGTACGAAAAGCCTGTTTTCTTTCAAACAGGGTCGCAGCTGGCATTTCTGCAGCCGGCAGTAGACCTGTATTTCATCCTGGCGGACAGCGGTATCCAAAAATCGACCGGTGAGACTGTCACTGAACTGGCTGAACGCTACAAAGTTGACCCTTCTTCCATCCAGGCAAAGCTTGGTGCGATCGGAGAGCTGTCAAACAAAGCTCGTAGCGCAATGGAATCCGGGAATCTGCCTGGGATTGCCGACGCGATCAACCAAAACCAGGATTTGCTCAGGGAGCTAAAGCTTTCGTGCCCGGAACTGGACCACCTCGTGGATGTGGCGCTGCAATCAGGCGCACTGGCTGCAAAACTGACCGGCGGAGGAAGAGGCGGGCATATCCTCGCCCTGGTTGAACCTGGTCGGGCAGATGCTGTGCTTCAGGCTTTGAGTGCCGGGGGAGCCCTCAATCCCTTCCAGACAGTAGTGAAAGGTCATGCCGACCGTCATGAATGAAAAACTGTTATTTCTGAAGTTGGGCGGTTCTCTGATTACTGAAAAGAGCCAGCCTGAAACGGCACGAACAGAAGTTATCACCAATCTCCTGCTTGACCTGAAGACCTACCTCAATCAAAGGAACGAAGTACGGGTGCTCCTTGGGCATGGGTCAGGCTCATTTGGGCATTACGTAGGTGCAAAATACAACACAAGAGCAGGTGTATTTACAGATGCCCAGTGGCAGGGTTTTGTCGAGGTATGGCGCAGCGCCAGGGCGCTCAACCAAATTGTCCTGGAGATTGCGAAATCGATCGGATTGCCTTTGCTATCCTTCCCGCCCTCTGCCAGTCTGCTTGCCAGCGGGAAACAAATCGTTAGTTGGGATATCCAGCCCCTCCAAAAAGCCCTGGCGGCTGGGTTGATCTCTGTTGTGTATGGTGATGTAGTCTTTGACGAAGAATTGGGCGGTACGATCTTTTCAACTGAAGAACTGTTTTTCCATCTTGCATCGCGGCTGAGACCCTCACGGGTATTGTTAGCTGGAAAGGAGGTTGCAGTTTTCGCAGATTACCCTGCAAACCAGGCTCCTGTGAGAAACCTGGACAAAAACGCGCCCCTGGAGGATTTTCTCAAAAAATCCGAAAGCCAGGATGTGACCGGTGGGATGCGTTCAAAGGTTGCTGAAATGCAGGCGCTTTGCCGTCAAACCGGAGCCCGGGTGGAAATATTTGCAGCCAACCATCCGGGAGAACTGCTCTCAGCCCTAAATGGTTTACATTCAGGTACAATTATCTCATAATCCCGCTCATCACAAGCGAATGAACGATTGATAGTAAAGGTTTCGTATGATCTATACACGACAACAACTTGAAGAATTTGAAGCTCAGCAATTGGCTCCCTATGCGATTCTGAGTAAAAATTCGAAGGGGCGGAAGTTCCCCGAAGAAGAAGCCGACCTGCGCACGCGTTTTCAGCGTGACCGGGAGCGCGTTTTGCACACAACTGCGTTTCGACGCCTGGAATATAAAACACAGGTTTTCATCAATTCGGAAGGCGATTATTATCGCACCCGCTTAACCCACTCACTCGAGGTCGCCCAGATCGGTCGTTCGATCGCCCGTTCACTCGGTGCCAATGAAGACCTGGTTGAGACAATCTGCCTTGCGCACGATCTGGGGCACCCGCCTTTTGGTCATTCCGGGGAAACCACGCTTGCCAGGCTGATGAAAGATCACGGCGGGTTTAACCACAATAACCAATCGTTAAGAATCGTGACTTTTTTGGAAAACCGTTATCCCGATTTTCCCGGGCTAAACCTTTCGTGGGAAGTGCTGGAAGGCATGGTAAAACACGAGACGGATTATGACCGCTCTGACATCCAGGATTATGACCCTGACCTGCGTGGTCACCTTGAAGCCCAGATAGCCAACGTTGCGGACGAATTGGCATATACCTCGCATGACCTTGATGACGGTTTGCGTTCGGCAATGATCTCTCCTTCCCAGCTGGATGGCATTGCCATCTGGGAGATCATCAACGAGAGCATCGGTCGCCGAAAGACAGACACGCTGGATGACCTGAGCCGGCATCAAATTATCCGTCGGTTGATCAACTTCGAAATTACTGACCTGACCCAGTCAATCGATCGGTATCTGCGTAAAGCCAACATCAAATCATCATTGGACTTGCAAAAACTGCCCTATAATGTGGTCGGTTTTAGCGAGGATATGTATCGTCGGAACCGGGAGCTGAAAGATTTTCTTTTCAACAATCTTTACCGCCATTACCGCGTGGTGCGCATGGCTGCCAAAGCCGAGCAAATCATCACACAAATCTTTGAGATGTACCAATCCACTCCCACAGCATTACCGCCGGCAGTCCAGGAGCAATTCCCGGAACGAGGATTGGAGCGCACCATCTGCGATTACATAGCCGGCATGACCGATCGCTTTGCTATCGATGAATACCAACGTCTTTTTAACGTAGACGTGTTACCTTAGAAAGTGAACTATGAATAATCAAATCATTCTAACCCCCACGGGCAAAGCCCAACTCGAAGCTGAATTAGCGGAACTCAAAGGACCCATGCGCGACGATCTTTCAAGACGCCTGAAAAGCGCCATAGAAATGGGCGACCTCTCGGAAAACGCCGATTACCGCGCTGCCAAAGAAGACCAGGGTTTCCTGGAAGGCAGGATTATGGAAATCGAAGCGATTCTATATAACGCCGAGGTGACAGACGGCGCTGAACTCGATAATATCTCTGTACAGATTGGTAACCGCGTCACGATCCAGGAACAAGGCGAAAGTGAAGAAACCTGGACGCTCGTAGGCGCAGCGGAGGCTGATGTTAAGAATCAGAAAATCTCCTACCTGTCGCCGATAGGTTCAGCGTTAATTAACAAGAAAGAAGGTGACCTCGCTGAAGTGACCCTTCCAGGTGGGATGAAGATAGTTTGTAAGATTCTCAAGATCGAATAATTTTTTATTATCCTGAACTTCTTTTGTGGTGTAGCGCCTGTCAGGGTGAGCCCGAATTATCTTTCGCCCAGACCAGGGGCGTCAAGCTGTCAAACTTCACACCTGAGCCGGTACTTCGTCCGACCCGCATTAAATGCATCGGTGAACGTTCCGATTAAAAAGCGTCAGGGGATTCCCGACGCTCTTAAGGGTAGATTCAGAATTTACTTCCTGTAAACCGCCAGTTCGACAGTATTTCGGTGGAAATAGCTATCCACAGGCAAAGGCAGATCCCCATAGGATACATCCACAATCCGACCTTCCAGGCGAAGAGTGGCAGTCTCGAGGCGGAATAGTTTGCCTGGCTCAGCCAAAATCGGCTCGCCCCGGATTTCCAATCGTGAGCGGATATCCGGATCGTTGAAGGCGTGTTTGCTCATGATCACCTTGGTAACGGTCTGAATATCATTTTTGTCGAAAAGCCAGATATCAAAGGCAGATATCTTCTTAGGCTCACCGACACCAATCAGGTCCGAAATACTGATTCCGCATTCACCCAAAAAAGCACCATTTGGCGCATCAAATGTAAACGATTCATCATAGCGATCGTCTCCGAACACATAGGTGGACATGAACTGCGCGACTGGTTTTTCACCATTGCCATTAACGTTCCCCTCGGTTTTTTTGGTGCCATTGGCGAAGATGGAATTGCGCTGGGCAGCTGGCTTTGGAGCAGCCGGTGGCTGGACGACCGGTGGTTCAACGGCAGGCGGGACATCACGCCGTCTGACAGCCTGTGCGGGATGCTGTTGGGAAGGGAAACTTCTCGCGGCTGGTTCCACTGAGATGCTGCCGAAGCTGAAGCCTTTTTCCCTGAAATAGAACCAATAAACCGCTCCTGCACCGATAACCAGCACGGCGAACAGTCCTAAACCCAACCATACCAGTGAGTTCGATTTTTCCCCGGTGTCACTATCATTGATTACACCTTGCGAACCATCGTTCAGGGTGGCTTCAGTTGGCAATGAATCCGCGTCGGGGATGACCGTGTTGATCGCTGTCGAAAAGCGCTGGATTTGTTCGATGTTCAGGAAACCAGGGTTGGCAACCAATTCCGCAAGCGTATCTTCGGCTTTGTTTCCAAGCTCGGTATATGCCTGGAGAGCTTTCGAGCGGTCAGCTGTGAGTGTATAGGTGGTAATCGCGTTGCGCAGGTAATCAACACGAAGATCTGGTCTTAGGTTTTCTGCGGAGGCATCTGTCCAGGGTATTGGGAAGAGCACATAGGCAAAAAACAAGCCAATGACCAGCCCAACCAAACCAGCAGCAATCGCCAGGTTGCGGGGTTCTCGCAGTTTTTCCTCGAGAGATTGTTTGATGTTTTCCATGCCTGCACCTCTTTGTAAAACTTGATGTCACATTTGGTGCATGTTTCGTACCAACAAGGGCTGCTTACTGACGACCATCCAGCGGATATCTTTTTTTGCAATCCACGCAAACAGCAGTTTGATTGAGTTTTTCCACCAGAACGCCGCCGCAATTGGAACAGCTCTTCCCGGTCGGTTTATCCCACGCAGAAAAGTCACAATCCGGGTAACGGGAACATCCGTAAAACTTTCTGCCCTTTTTGGTCCGTTTTTCGACAACATCACCGATTCCACACTGTGGGCAGGTAACCCCGATCTTTTCCAACAAGGGTTCGGTGTACCGGCAGGCAGGAAAGTTGGAACAGCTTATAAACTTGCCGAACCGTCCGTTCCTGATCACCAGTTCCCCTCCGTCCAACGGGCAAATTCTGCCGATCTTTTCGGGTTCAACCTTGGTTTCAGGCATATGCTTGCGCGCGTTTTCGAGGTTTTGTGAAAATGGTTCGTAAAAGTCACGGATTACATCAACCCAGGCAACTTCTCCATCAGCAATCTTATCGAGTTCGTCTTCCATTTTCGAAGTAAAACCGAGATCAACTATCTTCGGGAAGTACTCGACGACCAGGTCGTTGACCAGGTAGCCAATTTCGGTCGGATAAAGGCGCTTGTTTTCGCGGGTGACGTATCCGCGGCTTTGAATAGTCGAAATTATTGGCGAATAGGTTGAAGGTCTGCCGATCCCGTTTTCTTCCAATGCCTGAATCAGGGTCGCTTCTGAGTAACGCGGGGGAGGCTGGGTGAAATGTTGGGCTGGATCGAGTTTGATCAGGTTTTGCTTTTGCCCCACGCTCATCACCTCAAGAGGCAGGTCCATTGTCTCTTCTTCTCCATTTTCATCATCAGCCTTTTCGTATCGATAGACGGCTTTGAAACCTGCAAATACCTCGCGATTGCCGGTTGAACGCAGCAGATACTTGTCGGAGGCGTACTTGCCTTCGATTTCAACTGTTGTAATCTCAAGAATTGCCGGCAGCATCTGGCTGGCGACAAAGCGCTGCCAGATCAACCGATAGAGCGCGAACTGGTCCTTGGAGAGGTGCTTCTTCATACTCTGGGGATCGCGGGCGACCGAAGTCGGGCGAATCGCTTCGTGGGCTTCCTGGGCGGAGGCAGAGCGTGTGCGATATTGTGGCGGTTTGTCGGGTAAGAAATTTGTACCATAATTCTTCCCGATATACGCGCGGGCATCACGAACTGATTCAGTAGAAACGTGCACCGAGTCTGTACGCATGTAGGTGATCAGACCAGTCTCTTCGCTGTTACCGAGGTCGATGCCTTCGTATAATTGCTGGGCAAGCGCCATGGTCTTCCTGGTTTGGAACCCCAAACGACGCGATGCCTCCTGCTGCAGCGTGCTGGTGATGAAAGGCGCGCCCGGACGAATGCTTTTGTTGCTGACGTTGATCGCCTCGATCGCGTAGTTTGCTATTTCCATCTTTTCGACCAGAGCCATCGCCGCGTTTTCATCCTTTAGACTCATGTTCAGGTTTTGCTCATTCACTTTCACCAGCTTAGCCCGGTATTCTTTGTCGCTTTTATCGGGGTTTAATAACGCGTGAATCGACCAGTATTCCTGGGGAATAAACGCATCAATCGCCCGTTCTCTTTCGACAACCAGGCGAAGAGCGACAGACTGAACACGCCCCGCGGAGAGACGCCCCTTCACTTTTGCCCACAAAATCGGGGAAACGCTGTAACCAACCAGCCGGTCCAAAATTCGTCGGGCTTGTTGTGCGTCAATCAGGTCCATATCCAGCTGGCGGGGGTTGGCAAAAGCTTCCGCGACCGCGTCCCGGGTAATTTCGTGGAAAACCACACGATCGATTTTTGCGGGGTCTATCTCAGCGGATTCCATCAGGTGCCAGGCGATCGCCTCGCCTTCGCGGTCGGGGTCTGTTGCCAGGGTAACATGGTTGCTTATGTCAGCCAGCTCTTTAATCTGCCTGACGACTTGCTTTTTTTCGTTGGGGACACGGTATTTGGGTTCGAAATTATTCTCAACGTCAACGCTGAGCTGCGATTTTAACAAATCCCTTACATGCCCTACGGAAGCGACTACGTCGTAATCGCTGCCCAAAAAGCGACCGATTGTCCTGGCTTTTGCCGGAGATTCAACGATCACCAGCGGTTTGCCAGTTGCACGAATGGCTTTGGTATTCTTCCCTTTTTTAATGGTTTTGCTGGTTGTCTTTTTTTTCGACGCCTTTTTGGAAGCTGATTTCTTTGTGACTTCAATTACAGGCTTTTCAAGCCCTTCATGCGCAGGGGTATTGCCCATACGATACAGTTTGGAACCACAAACAGCACAGGTGCCAGTTGTTACCGGACCACCACGGGCGTTGAACCCCGCAAGCGGGTTTATGATTTCTCGTTTTTCTTTACACTTCAAACAATATGCTTCCATTAAAGTTCTCCTGACCTATCGGCTATTCCACCCAGCCGGGCAATATCATACCATAATCAAATTTTCGTCAAGAATGAATTGTCATGGGTTTGTTATTCTGAATGTTTCTTTTTTGTCACCCTGAACACGCTGAAGGCTCTTCATCTGTCTGCCCACCACCCGGAGCCCATGGGTCGTATCCAATGCCCGCCACGGTTGATACCGTGGAAAACAATTTTCTGGCAAAACAATCTCCAACTCCTCTGGTCAACCGCGTCATCAATGGTGACGCCTGCACAGTCTCAGTTGGAACGCTACCCAATATCCCAATTCTGAACACGGCGATATTCCATGCCGCCGTCCCGTTCGATAATCCCCTTCAACTCCATCATGGTCAGGTCTGCGGTCAGTTTTTCGATCTCCATCGAAGTTTTCGCACAGATCTCGTCAATATGCATGGTTTCGCTGCCGAGAACCCGCAGGATGTTTACCTCATTTGAGGTAAGCACAATCCGCTCGCGTTTGGGTCGGTCAATTTCGCCCTTTAGATTCATTGCTTCGGTGATTATCGCCGGGTTGGTCATTGGTGTTGCCCCTTCAGCGATCAGGTTGTTGGTTCCCTTGCTCATCTGAGAAAGCACCGACCCTGGCACGGCGTAAACATCGCGACCCTGCTCGAGGGCGAATTTCGCTGTAATTAACGCCCCGCTTCGTTCTCCGGCTTCGATGACCACAGTCCCACGCGATAAGCCCGAGATGATACGGTTGCGTGGAGGGAAGTTGATTCCGTCCGGTTTGGTACCCGGGGGATAATCGCTGATGATCGCCCCGCTCTTCATGATTTCATTCGCCAGCTGCCGGTGTTCGGGTGGATAGATCACATCGACACCAGAACCGAGCACAGCCAATGTGCGTCCCCCTGTTTCCAGGGCAGCCCGGTGCGCGATACCATCCACACCCCGCGCGAGACCGCTTACCACCGTGATTCCGTTCCCAGCCAGGTAAGCGGCTGTGTCTTTGGTAATCTGCTTCCCATATTTGGTCACATTCCTGGTGCCAACAATGGCGATTGCCAGGTCGTCTGCTGTAGTAATCGTGCCTTTGTAATAAAGGATGGGCGGAGGTTGTGAAATTTCCTGCAGGTATTTCGGGTAACCGTGAGAATTCCAGGTCAGATACTGGATTCCTTTGTTGCTTAACTCAGTTTGGATTTTTTTTACATCCAGAACCTTTCGCGTTTCCAAAACAAGATCGGCAGCTTTATCGGTCAGACCGGCTGTAATCAGTTCGGCTTTATCGGCTGTCCATGCCCTGGAGAGGTCACCAAAAAAATGCAGTAGTTTCCGAAACCTGACAGCCCCGATCCCTCTGACAAAACTGAATGCGAGCCAGTAAAGATCTTCGTTGTTCAATCACGCAGTCCTTCCAGTAGCTCGACGATCATGATCCCCTCTTCGGGATTAATCACTTTGATTACATCAGGGATGGCAGGGATTAATAGTTCTGCCGCGTCATCTTTTTGAATGACGTAGACATCATTCGCGCCGGTTTCCATGATATCGGTCAGTTCGCCCAGAAACTCATCCCCCTGCCAAACCTCCAGACCGATCAACTGGTGATGGTAATATTGTCCTTCAGGGAGTTTTGGAAGGTTGCGGGTTTTGGTAAAGACCTCATAGTTGGTAAGTTTCGAGGCAGCTTCAGGGTTATCGATACCATCAAACCTGAGCAAAAGCAGGTTTGCTTTCCAGCGAATGGAAGCAACGATCATTTCGCCCTTTTCATCACCCACGTAAACGCTTTTTCCGGCACGGATACGTTCGGGGAATTGGGTGTGAACCCGCATCGCGATTTCACCCTTGATCCCATGCGATTTTTGAAGCCGGCCGATTAACAAGTAAGCAGGCTCGTTTTTCGTTGACGAGCCTGCAGCTTTTTTGTTATGATCGTCCATGGCTGGCTCAGGCACGGTCGACAACGTCCATTTCGACCTTTTTGCCGTTCCTGGCGGCAACAACCCTGAGGATCGCACGCATGGAGTTGGCAACCCGACCTTGTTTGCCAATCACTCTGCCGATATCTTCGGAGTGAACGTGCAAATCCAAATGCACGACCTTCCCATTAATACGTTCCTCAACAGTGACATCGTCAGGATTGTTGACGATCGATTTCGCCAAATATTCGAGCAGACTGCGGAGGTTATTTTGTGACATGTTTTTTTACCTTGTCTGGAGACTATTTGGCATTGATTTTTTCAGCGCGGGATTTATATATTTTCCCTGCTTCTTCAATCAAAACATCCTGGTCTTCTCCAGCTTTAAAGCGCGCGAAACGTTCATCCAATTTTACGACCTTGAAGAGTTTCTGGACCGAATCTGAGGGCTGCGCGCCCACACTCAACCAGTGATAGACTCTTTCTTCATTAAATTCGATTGTTCCGGGTTCTGTACGTGGGTTATAAAAACCAACGTTTTCGATAAAGCGACCGTCGCGAGGGCTTTCTTTATCTGCAACCACCACGCGGTAATGCGGTTGATGGGTTGATCCAACCCTGCGTAAGCGAATACGTACCATCTTAAAAATTTGCTCCTTGTGTTCTAATAAAAAAATTAATCCGGCTTCAGTTTAAGGTTGAGAGATGCTGAAGGAGCATACCCTTATCCAAATCCGTAATTATCTTAATAACCTGTCAATATTACCACGACCACCCGATTTTTGGAAAGATTTCATCATACGTTGAATATCCCTGAATTGCTTCATCAGGCGGTTGACGTCCTGGACATCTTTCCCACAGCCGGCTGCGATCCTGCGGCGTCTGCTCGCATTGAGCACCCTGGGGTCTCGTCTTTCTGCCGGGGTCATGGAATCAATAATTGCTTCCACGGTTTTTAACTGGCTTTCCGCTTCGTTAGGGTCCACATTCTTGGCGACAGCGCTCAATTGTCCTGGCAGCATGCCAAACAATTGCGAGATCGGTCCCATTTTCTTCATCTGACGCAGCTGCCTGGCAAAGTCTTCGAGTGTAAACTGCCCGCTGAGCATCCGCTCGGCTTCTTTAGCATCAATTTCACCAGCATAGGCAGATTCCGCCTTCTCGATAAGACCGAGAATATCGCCCATTCCCAGGATGCGGTTTGAGATCCGGGTCGGGTCAAAAACCTCCAGCGCGTCCAGCCCCTCGCCGGTTCCGAGAAACTTGATTGGGATGCCGGTGACCTCGCGGATCGAAATTGCCGCGCCGCCCCTGGCATCACCATCGATCTTTGTAAAGACTAAACCAGTTATTGGAATAACCGCCTGGAAGCCCTTTGCCACATTGAGTGCTTCCTGCCCGATCATCGAGTCCACCACCAACAAAATTTCGTTGGCTGGAACTGCGTCTTGAATGCTATTGAGCTCATTCATCAGCTCGTCATCCAGCTGGGAGCGTCCGGCTGTGTCAATAATCAAAACGCTGTAGCCGCCTTTGCGGGCGCTCTGCCAGGCTTCTTTGGTAATTTGAACCGGCTTTGCCCCTGGTAAAGTAAAAACGGGAACTTCAATGCGTTCACCCAGGGTTTGAAGCTGTTTGATGGCAGCCGGTCGATAAATATCCGCTGCTACAAGCATCACCCGTTCACCACTTGAGCGCAATCTCCTGGCAACCTTTGCGGCTGCCGTGGTTTTTCCGGAGCCCTGCAAACCGACCAGCATGAGAACGCGCGGTTTCTCCCCTTTGAGGTTCAGTTCAACAGGTTGACCGAGCGTGTTGATCAACTCGTCATTGACAATTTTGATCACCATCTGGGCAGGGTTAAGCGCTTTCGAGACTTCAACCCCGATGGCGCGTTCTTTTACCCGGTTGGTGAAGGAACGCACAACCGCGTAGTTGACATCAGCTTCGAGCAGCGCAAGTTTGACCTCGCGCATGGCGAGATCGACATCGTCTTCACTTAATTTTCCCCGTCTCTTTAGGTTATCAAAAACGGTGGTTAGTTTTTCGGACAAATTTTCAAACATAAATAAGTCTCATCAATTTTTTTCTTATCATACCTCAAATTGAGATCAATCTGTCTGCCCGGGATGCTTTTGGGCGGTTCTCAATATGAATGTGTTTAGATTTAAAGGGGGAGCAGGGAGCCGGGAGCAGGGAATAGGAATTGGGTTTTGTCATCCTGAGCCTCTTTTGCGAAGGATCTTGTCGATTGGAAGGGTAATATCCTTACGGAGTACACTTTGTGTCACTTCGTTCAGGATGACAGATAGTTTGTCATCCTGAGCCTCTTTTGCGAAGGATCTTGTCAATCGGAACGGGAAGACCCTTATGAATTACACTTACGAAATGCTTGTCCCGTTCCTGCGGAGCCATCTTTTCGTAGGGCGAGACGTTTATTCCGGCGAAGCCATCCTTTCGTAGGGAACGTGGCTTAACTCTTAGAGCTCTGAGCTGACAATCACCTGCCATCAGCAGGCAACCAGCAACGATTTCTACAAATAATTGACCTCAAATCCAACTTGTATGAAACTCATCGCGAATACTGGTGTTTTATCCGTTAGGAGAATACAAAATGAACAGAGTAGCAATAGTCACCGACAGTACTACAGCAATCCCCCCCGCGATTGCAATGGAACAAAATTTGACCATCGTCCCATTATCTGTCAACTGGGATGGTGAAACTTACCTGGACGGAATCGATATCACTATCGAAGACTTCTACGCCCGGTTAAAAAAATCAAAAACACTGCCGACAACCTCCCAGCCTTCTGCCGGCGCTTTCACCGAAGTATATACACGGCTGCTGGACGAAGGATACGACATCCTCACGATGGTAATTTCATCAAAAATATCCGGAACCTGGGATTCTGCGATCCAGGGCGCCGAAGGTCTGCCCAGTGACAGGCTGATCGTGTTCAATTCGTTGCAGGCATCCATGCCGCTTGCCATCATGGCACTCATAACTTCAGACGCGGCTTTGAAAGGAGCCTCTCTGCTCGAATGTAAAAACATTGCTGTGGACATATCCGAACGAATCCAAACCTTGTTCGTGGTTGATACACTCGAGTATCTGCACAAGGGTGGTCGCATCGGTGCCGCTGCGCGCTATTTGGGCACCGCGCTCAACCTCAAACCTATCCTGAAACTGCAAAATGGCGCGATTCAGCCTCTTGAAAAGGTGCGCACCTTTAAAAAGGCGATCAACCGGGTGTTTGACATCGCCGAAGCCGACCTCGGTAAGCAAGGGCGCATAGAGTACCTGGGCGTGCTTTCAGCCGATTCAGCAAAACTGAGCGAAGAGCTTGCCAGCACTGCCCGGCAGCGCTTCAAAGTGAAAAATGAGTTCATCAGCGAGATCAGCCCGGTTATCGGCGTACACGTCGGACCCGGAGCGGTCGGACTGGTATATTTACCGGAGAAGAATTAGCCCAACCTTTCGGTTTGCTCTGATACAATAAGGGAAAATCACCTCATGCTAAGATGAAAGGACTTTCCCGTGACGACTGCTGAAAAAATTGGAGTACAAATCCCCGAGATATTGCTGCCTGGAAAAGATGTTGACCTGCACAAATGGGCGGTGATCGCCTGTGATCAATTCACCTCCGAACCCGATTATTGGGACCGGGTGGAAAAGCTCGCCGGAGATGCTCCATCGACCTACCACGTGATTCTGCCCGAAGCCTGGCTCAACCGCCCGGATAGGGATGAACGCATTGCCTACGCGCAAGCCAGGATGCAGGAATATCTTGATAAGGGCATTTTTGAACCCCACAAAGGCTTCGTTCTGGTTGAACGAACGGTTGGAAACGAAATTCAGACCGGTTTGGTCGTAGCGCTCGACCTTGAAAATTATGATTACAACAAAGGCTCAAAATCCCTCGTGCGGGCTACTGAAGGAACCATCCTCGACCGGCTGCCTCCACGCATGCAGGTCAGGCGCGGCGCTCCATTGGAGCTTCCCCACATTCTCGTGCTGTATGACGATCCAAATTTCAATGTTTTGAATCCCGTTCTTGAGCAGAAGCATGCACTTCCACTGGCGTACGACTTTGACCTGATGGAGGGATCGGGGCATATTACCGGTCATTATATTGAGGATGAAGCCTTGCTCAACGGCATCATCGAAAACATCGCCGGGCTGATCAGTGCAGACGCATACCGCGAGAAATATGGCGAAATTGAAGATGCCGATACCTCTCCGCTCTTGTTCGCCGTCGGAGACGGCAATCACTCCCTCGCAACCGCGAAAGCGATCTGGGAAGAGCTCAAGCCTGCGGTTGGCATGGATCACCCCGCTCGCTACGCTCTGGTTGAGCTGGTCAATTTGCACGACCCTTCCCTTCAGTTTGAACCGATCCACCGGGTTATGTTCCACGTTGGCGAAGAATTCCGGCAGGCATTGCTGGCTTATTATGAACCAAATATCCTCGAATATCCCGCGGCAACCTACGAAGACATGAAGGCAGCAGTATTGGACGAAACCCGTGAAGGTCAGCGCGTCGGTTTGATCACCCCGAATATGTATTACGTCTTGAGATTCGAGGATCCGATCCACAACCTGCCCGTCGGCACTCTTCAGGAATTCCTGGACCAGTATATCCAGGACCATCCCGAGGCAGAAATTGACTATGTCCACGGTGATGACGTACTCGAAAAATTAGGCACCGAGCCCGGGAATATGGGTTTTTACTTACCGGCTATCACCAAGGACAACTTTTTCAAATCGGTGATTATGGATGGCTCTTTGCCTCGGAAAACCTTCTCGATGGGACATGCTGAGGATAAACGCTTCTACCTGGAAGCACGCAGAATTTTATAGTCCATCCTGGTTTCAGCTACACGAAGAAACCTTGACGGTTCGAACAATTGTGCTATATTTAGGCAAAAGGATTATTAACCGGAGTAACAATGGCAACCAAGAAGAAAACAACCAATAAACCCGATCAATCAGATCCCAACCTGCAGGAAGCCAAAAAAGCTGTCCTCGACCGGGCTTTGCACGACATCGTCAAAAAGTATGGCGAAGGCTCGATCATGCGATTGGGAGAAGCCACCCACATGGAAGTTGCAGCCATCCCAACAGGTTCACTCTCGCTGGATATGGCTCTGGGAGTGGGCGGCATTCCAAAAGCCCGCATCACCGAAATTTATGGTCCAGAATCCTCCGGAAAAACCACCATTTGTCAGCACATTGTGGCTGAATGCCAGGCTCAGGGCGGAACCGCCGCGTTTATTGACATGGAGCATGCCCTTGATCCCACATACGCAGCCCGCTGCGGTGTCAATGTACAGGAACTGCTCATCTCCCAGCCAGATACTGGCGAGCAAGCCCTGGAAATCGCGGAAACATTGGTGCGTTCCGGTGCCATCGACCTGGTCGTGATCGACTCGGTTGCCGCCCTGGTTCCCCGCTCTGAAATAGAGGGAGATATGGGCGATGCCACCATGGGCGTGCAGGCTCGTCTGATGTCCCAGGCAATGCGCAAGCTCTCTGGCGCGATCAGCCAGACGAAAACAGCTGTGGTTTTCACCAACCAGCTGCGCCAGAAGATAGGAGTCATGTTTGGCAACCCCGAGACGACAACCGGCGGCAACGCGCTTAAGTTTTATGCTTCGGTGCGCCTGGATGTGCGTCGGGTGCAGTCGATTAAGGTTGGTGCCGAGATCGTTGGCAACCGCGTACGCGTACGCGTGGTTAAGAACAAGGTATCCGCGCCCTTCCGCACTGCAGAGTTTGACATTATGTACAACGAAGGCATTTCCAAGTCGGGTGATATTCTTGACCTGGCAACGACGCTCGAAGTGATCGACAAGCGCGGCTCTTTTTATTCCTACAAAGACCAGCGTCTCGGTCAGGGGCGGGAAGCTTCCAAGAACTTCCTCAGCCAAAACCTGGAATTGAGGCAGGAGATTGAAGACACTGTCCGCAGCCTGGCAGAATCTGAGCAGCTTAACCAGAGCTTTGACCCCAGTGAATCTGACGATACTATCGACGAAGAATAAACGTGATTGTCAAAGAGCCGGCTTGTTGTTGGCTCTTTGATTTTAATGAAGGATCGCCATGAAACAGGTAAAAACACGAGATGCTGTTGGGATGGTTTTAGCCCATGACCATACGCAGATCATTGTAGAGAAATTCAAAGGGGTTCGCTTTCCCAAGGGGCACATCATCAAAGAAGAAGATATCCCGATCATGCTCGAAATGGG
>ENA-UOOH01002353-UOOH01002353.1-fermentation-metagenome-genome-assembly--contig:-NODE-2353-length-16428-cov-8.799548_pt1 | contig 16428 bp, 13 predicted proteins | sample MGYA00245778_ERZ724025 | MGnify/ENA primary metagenome ERZ724025 (study PRJEB28704, sample SAMN03018313) | fermentation metagenome | biome: anthropogenic terrestrial biome; feature: soil; material... | reverse complement strand
GGCAAGATCCTTACGAAGTACACTTTGTGTCACTTCGTTCAGGATGACAGGAAACAGGGAACTTTGTAAATGTAATTCAATTATCCGTCACTGCGAGCCCCCGTCAGACAGAAAGCGGGAGCTTTTGAATAACGATAAGGGGGCGTGGCAGCCTGCTTTTCTATCTTGTAATGACCAGATGCAGAAGAAAAACTGCGGATTGCTTCGCTTCGCTCGCAATGACAGATTACAGATCCGTCACTGCGAGCGTCCGTCAGACAGAAAGCGGGAGCTGTTGAATAACGACAAGGGGGCGCGGCAGTCTGGCTTTGATTTCTTGTATTGAATAGCTGCAAAAGGTAAACTGCGGATTGCTTCGCTTCGCTCGCAATGACAGATTACAGATCCGTCACTGCGAGCCCCCGTTACTAGAATTGCAGGATCTTTTGAATGCCAACAAGGGGGCGCGGCAGTCTGGCTTTGATTTCTTGTACTGAATAGTTGCAAAAGACAAATTGCGGATTGCTTCGCTTCGCTCGCAATGACAGATTACAGATTCGTCACTGCGAGCCCCCATTGCCTGAGTGGCAGGAAATTATGCATTGCAACAAGGGGGCACGGCAGTCTGACTTTATTCTCTTGTCTTGGGTAGAACCAAAAAGATAAACTGCGGATTGCTTCGCTTCGCTCGCAATGACCACCCGCTGCCCCCCTCTTTCGAGGGGGTAAATCTTCGCCCTGCATATCCCCGCGCCGGCAGGAGGCGGAGTCGCTTTCAATTGCAGATCAAATCTACATCCTCAATCTGAAAACCCCTCGCATTGTGAACGATATCAATGAAATCAAATTCGTAAGTTTCTCTCAACGAAAGGTGGTCTTCATGCAAGCGCTGGGCTTTGATGGTTGGCAAATTCCACTCCAGCCAGGTTGCTGATGATAAGCCCCGGGTTTTCTCGTAGATCACTGACCGACAGACCATGACTTTCGCCAGGTTTTGCTGCAGCTGTGGTGGTAAAGTGCCGGAATCTAAAACCTCGTAAAGATACGGGTCCGCATCCTCCGAGAGACGATACGTCAGCAGCTGGTAATCCAACTCTTCACCAGCTGCGGCTCTTCTGACATTGACCCGGGCGATCGTCCGGTCGATGTTTATACCCGCGAGCGTGAAAGAAAACAAGACAAACGCAGCCAAGAGGACCAGTGCGAAACGTTTCATCTCTCCGGTCACTTCCATGATCACCAATGCTGCCAGAATCGCTGCAAGAAAGTATGTAAAAATTTGAGGAACAAGTCTGATTTCAGTCAATCCATAAGCCTCAACATATAGGTTGATGCGTTGATATGCTGATACCAAAACCACACCAACCTGCAGCAACAAAACCGCTCCCAGTGCCGAAAACAGCAGGCGTTTGGGTGTGCTTTCGCGCCGCGTGAACGAAGCGAGCAGGTAATAAAGCGCACCGGCGATAGCCGCCACCCATAACAGCTCCGTGAAACCTCTGCGGGCGTATTCAGCGTAAGTGAACCCCTCCAGGTTTATGTTCGCCTGACCAGCGAAAAAGTATTGGAATTGGATGACCAAAAAGAAGGCGAACAGCAGGTTAATGCTCACCAACACAATGGCGGTTTCGGTCATTCCCAAAAAGGGTTTGACCAGGGGTTTGTCATCCTCAAGGTCGATTTTCTGACCGTTGTCGCTGATGCTTAGCCACAAACCAGCCGCTGCCAGCCAGCCAAAAAAGAGGCTCATGAAAACCCGACCAGCTAACTCAGCCAGAAAATCGTTACGCAGCCATTCCACGAACGAATCGACTTTACTCTCAAAGATGCTGTCCGCAAACGAGAATAGCAGGGTAAAAATTATCAAGATCGGGATGGCGATCAGAATACCTTTCAAAACTCCAAAGGCGATTTTTTTGCCTTGGCTGTTGGTGGCGGTCCGATTTTTGTTTTGCCGAAATGCCTGTGCGAGTAAAACCGGCAAACCCACAAAAAAAGCGACCATCGCCAGGAACGCTGATCTGAAATATTCCCGGATGCGATACAGCCACCATTGACTGTTCATGAAATCGGAGCTCAACAATAGTAAACCGATCAGGCTTACCATCATTGAGATCGCTTTGGTGACAAATTCCTGACGAAAAACGGAAACCAGGCTGGCGGCGATCGTGAGCAGCAGCAGGGCGAGAGTGCTAACTTTCAGTTTCTTTTGCTGGATGACTGTGTTCACAGAGAATAAGACACCGATGATGACTACTGATAATCCCATCCGCAGCCCGACGCCATCAAAACCCCACCAGGTAAACATTAATAATATGCCTGCCGCGAGCGCGCTAAGAACCGTAAGCCAGGGCTGCTTCAGTTTAACCCTCGGAAACAAGCTTTGGGGAACAGCCTGTACAGTTGATTCTTTATTCGATTCAGGATTAAACGTTTCGTTCAAACTTCCTCCTCGCCTCGGAAGCGTGAGGCTTGTCGGCTTATGCCATAGATTGATGATAGCATAGGTTCGAAAGCCTCTCAAAAACTTGCAATCGCTATCATGAGGGTTTTTGGCTTTGTGTGGAAGATGCCAAATCCGGAAAAATGATTGCTTTGATACAATTCAGGCAATCAAAATTAAAATCAGGAGTAAAAATGCCCAGAGCGACTTTCAATTTTCCGGCAGGGTTTTTATGGGGCAGCGCCACCGCCGCGCACCAGGTGGAAGGTAACAATTTTAACAACGACTGGTGGGCGTGGGAACAACAGGAGGGGCGCATTCTCAATGGCGATCGCAGCGGGAAAGCCTGTGATTGGTGGGCTGGGCGCTGGCGCGAAGATTTTGACCGCGCCCAGGACGGTTGGCAAAATGCCCACCGCTTCTCGGTCGAATGGTCGCGTATCCAGCCAGAGATCGATCGTTGGGACGAAGCGGCATTGGACAAATATCGCCAGATGCTTTTAGGTTTGCGCGAGCGCGGAATGACCGCCATGATCACACTGCACCACTTCACCAACCCGCTCTGGCTGGCGGAAATGGGCGGTTGGGAAAATGACCAGGTGGTTGATCTGTTTGCAGCCTACGCCCGCCGTACGGTCGAGGCGCTCAAGGCACACTGCCAATTTTGGGTGACAATAAACGAACCCAATGTCTATGCAAATGCTGGTTATCTTGGCGATGGCTTCCCACCTGGAAAGAAAGATATCAAAGCAGCCCTGAAGGTGCTCTCCAATATGGTCAAAGGTCATGCCGCAGCCTACACAGCCATCCATGAGATCCAGCCGGATGCACAGGTTGGGGTGGCGCATCACTGGCGCGGGTTCAAAGCCGCAAAAAATAGCCCGTTCACTTCTGCTGTAACCAGGTGGCACCACAAAGTCTTTAACGACGCTTTCGCGCTCACCTTAAAAAGCGGGAAATTTGACGCTGTCCAACACAAAGAAGACATTCCCCAAGCCAGGGGCACCCAGGATTATTTCGGTCTGAACTATTACACCAGGGATTTGGTCAGGTTTGACCTGGGCAAGGGCGGAAGTATGTATACCGATCGCTTTTTTCCGAAGGATGCCGATTTGTCCGAAACCGGATTTATCGCTAACGACCCGGAAGGCTTCAAGGAGGCAATCAGATGGACAAACCAGTTTGAGCTGCCAATCTACATCACCGAGAATGGCTGCGATGACACTAAGGACGACTTTCGCCGGCGTTACCTGCTACAGCATATTCATGCCATGTGGCACATGGTCAGCTTCAACATTCCGATCAAGGGGTATTTTCACTGGAGCCAGGTGGATAATTTTGAATGGGAGCGCGGCTGGAGCCAGCGTTTTGGGTTGTGGGCGCTAGATCCGCTTACCCAAATCCGCACCAGGCGTAAGAGCGCTGATTTATATGCCGAGATTTGCCGTACGAACGCCATCACCTCGGAAGCAGTCGAAAAATTCGCCCCAGAGGTCTATGATTTGATCTATCCGGTGTAGGTCGAAATTTTTATTCTTCAAGTTCCCCCCTAAATCCAACTTTAACTACTGCTCCCCGTTCCCCGCTCTCCGTTCCGTAAATCGGCTCGTTTCTTGCAACTATACGGTCAGGCGTATTACGAAGGAGAGCACTATGTTACATTTTATTGGCACTTTTTTCCTACAGTTCATCAAACCACTCGGGTTTATTGCCCTGCTATTGTTCATCACCCTGTTCCTGATTAGGAAAAAGCCCAAAACTGCGATCTGGTTCGTCCTGATTTGTCTGATAATCATATTCGTCTTTGGCAATCCATTCTTTTCGACCTTCATGACTCGCTCGATGGAGTGGCGTTACATGCCTGGTCAGGATTATGCGCAAGCTGATGCTATCCTCCTGTTTGCTGATGGCACTTTACCAGCCGACACTCCCAGGCAAAGAGTTGAACTCGAAGGCGAAGCTGACCGCGTGCTCTATACCGCGCAGCTATATCACCAGGAGCTCGCGCCAGTGATTATCGTCAGCGGAGATTTCTCCCGCGCTTCGTCTTCTAAAACCTTTCTGATGGAGCTGGGGGTACCTGAAGACGCAATAATTCTCCAGAATCAAAGCTCAAACATGCGCAGTGATGCCGCTCTGTCTGGCGGGATTATGAGCACCAACGATTTTGAGAGTGTGCTTTTGGTTACCTCTGCTTTACAGATGGACCGGGCGATGTTTTTATTCCGGGATGTAGAAATAAACATCACTCCGGCGCCAACCGACTACAAAGTCACCCTCAAAGACTGGGAAGCGCTCACCGGCTCAGATTGGAAAACGATTGTTGCCAACCTCCTGCCCACAACTGAAGCGCTGGATCAAACCGCCAGGGTCCTTTGGGAATACTTTGGGCTGGCATTTTACAGGGTTCGTTCCCTCTTTTAATTGGTTAACTCGCTGAACCTCTATCAGCGATTAGACTTCCGCGAAAAGCCTGTTGGTTTGCCAACAGGCTTTTGTGTTAATCTGGTGTTCCCGTGGTTCAGGCGGATGGTCACGCCAGGGTCAAAGTCCTTAATCCCGCTTGTGGGAACTAAACCACCTCGATTTCGTCATATAAGCAGAAGTAAATCAAAAAAATCAGCGCACGAGCAGTGCCATAGATAGTTTAGGAGTAAAAAATGAAGAAAACTTACCTTTTGATCACAGCCATACTTACGCTTAGCATTTTGTTAAGTGCATGTGTGCCTGCCAGCCCACAAGAGCCAACTGCAACCAACCCCTCTCAAACCTATCCTGGAGGGGAAGATCCTTCGCAACCCTATCCCGGATCCGAAGAGCCAACAGAACCGATTTCACAAGAAACTGACCTGATCGGCGCGGCATACTATATCACAGACCCTTCGGTCAGCGATGACCACCTGGAGGATCACGCTGAAGACATCAACGAATTCGCGCTCGATCTTTATCGCCAGCTGGCTAAAATAGAAGGCAACCTGATCTTTTCGCCATACAGCGTTTTCCAGGCGTTTTTGATGGTTTACGCGGGTGCCGATGCTGAAACCAGGCTCGAAATTGCTGATGCCCTGGACATCGACCTTGACGACGGTGACGCCGTTCATCAATGGATGAACGGCTTAAATAAACGGCTCACAGAGCTTCCGGAGTTCTTAAACGAGGACGATCAACCTTTAGTGTTTTATGTTGCCAACGCGCTTTGGGCTCAAAAAGATTACCACTTTGAGCAAGCCTTTTTGGATAAACTTTCCGCCAATTACAATGCCGGTTTGAAGCTGGTTGATTATTCCGATCCTGAAGCGGCTCGGCAAATGATCAACCTCTGGGTGGCTGCCCAGACTAATGACAAAATTAAAGACCTGATCCCCGGGGGCATGCTGGATGAAATGACCCGCATGGTCATAACCAACGCGGTTTACTTTAAAGGTGCCTGGCAGCACCGTTTTGACGAGAAAGACACCCAAAAAGCGCCTTTCTACCTGCTTGATGGCAGCCAGGCTGAGGTTGAAATGATGAGCAACCATTTCAACGGGATGGCGCTGGTGGATGGTTCTCTGACCGTGGTTCGTCTGCCCTATGAGGGTGGAAATTATGCCATGGCGCTGATCATGCCATCTGATTTTGAGGGTTTTGAATCCAACCTGGATGAAGATGCCCTTGAAGCCATCCTTGAGAGGCTTACCGGCATGTATGCCTCGGTAAATCTTGAGATGCCCAGGTTTACCACGGAGAGTTCCTTCAGCCTGTCTGAACAGCTTCAGGCGCTTGGGCTGGAGCAGGCTTTTGACCCCAACCGTGCCGATTTCTCGGCTATGACCGGGCAGAAAGACCTTTACATCTCGGATGCAATCCATAAAGCCTTCATCGATGTCAATGAAGAAGGCACCGAAGCCGCCGCTGCTACTGCGATCGGGATGAGCACCACCTCAATGCCGACAGAGAGCTACGATATTAGCCTGGATCGCCCGTTTATCTACGTGATCTACGAACAAACTACCAATACGATTGTGTTTATGGGACGCTTTGTCGCTCCATAAGTTGCCTGTCACTTCCCCTACCCCCGCCGGAATTTACCCCGGCGGGGTTTTTGTTGTTCTTCGTTTCTACAGGTCTTGCAAAACACCCCAACCCCAATGACGTGAACCCCAAAAACCAACCTCCCAATAGACCTGCCACGGCCTCCCGCACTCTGGACCGTAGGGAACGTGGCTTGCCCCGTTCCGGCGAAGCCATCTTTTCGTAGGGAACGCGGCTTACCCCGTTCCGGCGCAGCCATCTTTCCGTAGGGAACGCGGCTTGTCCCGTTCCGGCGTAGCCATCTTTTCGTAGGGCGAGACGTTTGTACCGGCGAAGCCATCATTCGTAGGGCGAGATTGAAAACACCTCGAGCTTTCGTCTATTCGCACTTTGTGTGTTTTCAATCCGCCGTGCGCAGCCATCTTTTCGTAGGGAACGCGGCTTGTCCCGTTCCGGCAAAGCCATCTTTCCGTAATCAACGTGGCTTGCCCCGTTCCGGCGAAGCCATCTTCACGATAACAACGAGGTCATGAATCCATTCTGTTTTGGAGAAACATACAGGACACTAAAGTGAGAAACTCAGGTGGAACCGCAATCTTATTCCATAAATTAAAAAAACGCCTGCCGATGCAGGCGTTTCAGAAAACAAAAATCGGCAGCCTGTCAGCCAACCCCCATCACCAATGCCAGCAACACACCCCCCGCGATCACGGAGCCCAGCTGACCCGCGGTGTTGGAACCCATGGCGTGCATCAGGATGAAATTGGTTGGGTCTTCCTCGAGCGCCATTTTCGCGCTCAATCGACCCGCCATTGGGAAAGCGGAAATACCGCAAGCGCCAATCAGCGGGTTAACCTTGCCCTTCGTAACCATAGCCATCAGTTTGCCAAACAGCAGTCCGGCGACCGTGTCGACCACGAACGCCAGCAAACCCAAAACCAAAATCAAAATCGTACTCGTGTTCAGAAAGCTTTGAGCGGTCATGGTTGAGCCAATTGAAAGTCCTAAAAAGAGAGTGGCGATATTAATCAGTTCGTTTTGAACAGTCTTGCTCAAACGGTCAACCACCAGAGCTTCCCGCAGCAGGTTGCCAAGCATCAGCGCAGCCATCAACGGAGCGGCATCAGGGGCGACCAATGCTACCAGCACAGTCACCAATATGGGGAAGAGCACCAAAGTAAGGCGCGAAACCGGCTTGGGAGAATATTCCATGCGGATCAAACGCTCTTCACGGGTGGTCATCGCCTTCATGATCGGCGGCTGGATGATCGGGATCAGGCTCATGTAGGAATAAGCAGCCACTGCGATCGGGGCAAGCAAACTTGGTGCCAGTCGTTCGCTGACAAAAATGGCAGTCGGTCCGTCAATCGCACCGATGCTGCCGATTGCCGCGGCTTCGTTCAGGGGGAAGCCCAACAAAATTGCCAGCAGCAAAGTGAAATAAATGCCAAATTGCCCTGCCGCCCCCAGCAAAACCAGGCTGGGTTGTGAGAGAAGCGGACTGAAGTCGATCATGGCTCCCACCCCGATAAAAATTAACAGTGGGAATAATTCAGTCTTGATACCAGCATCATAAATAACCTTCATAAAACCGGTTTCGGTCGACATGCCCAGGTTCGCGAGCAAACAACCAAAGCCGATCGGCAGAAGCAGCACAGGTTCGTATTCCTTCCAGATCGCCAAATAGATCAAAATCAACCCGACCAGGATCATAACGGCGTTTCCCCAGGTAAATTCAGCAAAACCTTTGCCCAGTTCTTGTAACAATTGGGTAAAATCCATTGACTTCCTCCTACCCTTCGAAAGTCAGAATCGGCTGGTTATGCTTTACGGTATCACCAGCATTCACGTGGATGGAAGCGATCGTGCCATCCCGGTCAGCCTTGATCGAATTTTTCATTTTCATTGCTTCGAGCACATAAAGTTCCTGCCCGTTGCTCACAGCCTGACCCTCGCGAACATCAATCGAGATGATCACGCCCGGCAAGGGAGAATTCATAGTCAGACTACCAGCCACAGCAAGCGCGGGGGCTGCAGCTGTCGGAGCAGCCGGTGTGGGCGCGCTCGGTCTGACTGGAGAAGTAGGCGCCTGTTCGTCTTCTGGCCATACTTCATAATAATGTCCATTCACTTCAGCGATGATCGGTCTTGCGTTCAGGTCATTCAGGGTTACCTGGTATTGTTTTCCTTCAATGGTGAGATTTACTTTCATCGGTTCCGTCCTCTGATGGTGTTTGAGTAAAGTTGTTGGGTTCTGCCGGCAGCCAGCCAGGAGTTTTTTGAGCTTGCTTCAGCTTGGCGGGGTGCAAACGCGGAGGCGGTCGCCTGTCTTTGCATTGCGTATGCCACCGCTATGACAGCAGCCAGGGCGCCGTTTGGGTCCAGTATTGCTGTTTCTTCAGGTTCTGCCGCGATAACTTCAGCAGCTTGTTCTTCTTCGGCTTCGGGCTTGTTGGTTAGTTTCACCAACAGTGCCATAATCCCCCAGAGAGCCAGAATCATCACGAAAACCAGCGCCATGCCAATTACAGTAATCAATAAGCCTTGTTGAATAGTTGTCATAGTGCCGCCTACACTGGCATATTACCGTGCTTGCGGGCTGGATTCATTTCGACCTTGTTTTCAAGCGCCTGCAATGCTTCGATAAGTTTTTGGCGGGTTTCCGCTGGCTCGATGACCTCATCGATATAGCCAGCTTTGGCTGCCGCGTATGGATTCAGGTAATCTTCCTGGTATTGTTGGGTCAAACGATCACGCTCAGCCTGCGGGTCTTCCGCTTGTTTGATCTGGCGACCATAGAGGATGTTCGCCGCGCCTTCGGCGCCCATCACCGCGATTTCAGCGGACGGCCAGGCGAAAGTGATATCCGTGCCGATATATTTGCTGCTCATAACCACATACGCGCCGCCGTAAGCCTTGCGCGTAACCACGCTTACTTTTGGCACGGTCGCTTCAGCATACGCGAAGAGCACCTTGGCGCCATGTCTGATTACGCCGCCGTGTTCCTGGCTGACACCTGGCAAAAAGCCGGGGGAATCAACAAAAGTCACCAGGGGCACATTAAAAGCGTCACACATGCGCACAAAACGGCTGATCTTATCGGCTGAGTTGATGTCCATCACGCCAGCCATCATCGCGGGTTCCTGCGAAACCACACCAACTGAACGCCCAGCCAGCCTTGCCAGCCCGACAATCGCGTTGGGGGCATAACCAGCCTGGATTTCGAGGAAAGAGCCCTGGTCAACGATGGCGTTGATCGCATCCTGCATGCTGTAAGACATGCTCGGGTCTTCCGGGACTAACGTGTTCAGCATTTCAGAACGGCGGTTGACCGGTTCGTCCGCTTGTGTAAAAGGAGCCGGTTCGACATTATTGGAAGGCAGGTATGAGAGCGCCTGGCGTGCCAGGGCGATCGCTTCCTGCTCAGTATCGCCGACCAATTGGCAATTGCCGCTGACTGTCAGGTGCACATCCGCGCCGCCGAGCGATTCGGAATCGATCTCTTCACCAGTAACGGTTTTAATCACAGCCGGACCAGTCAGGAACATATAGGATTGTCCGCGCACCATGATCACCAGGTCGGTCACCGCCGGGGAGTAGGAAGCGCCGCCGGCACAGGGACCCATGATCAGGCTGATCTGGGGGACCACACCGGAATAAATGGCGTTACGGCGGAAGATCTCAGCATATCCGCCCAGGCTGTAGACGCCTTCCTGGATGCGCGCCCCGCCGGAATCGATCATGCCGATGATCGGTGAACCCGTTTTGACAGCCAGGTCCATCACGCGGCAGATCTTGTCTGCCTGCACCTTGCCCAGCGAACCACCCTGGAAGGTAAAATCCTGGGCATAGATGTAAACGGTTCGTCCGTCGATCTGTCCGTAACCAGTAACAACACCATCACCAAAGCCAGTCTTGCCCTCCGGGTCGTTAAGACCCGTGGTCAGCGCTCCGATTTCACGAAAAGTGCCGGGGTCTGCCAGCAGGTCGATGCGTTCGCGGGCAGTCAGGCTGCCCTTGGCATGCTGTTTGTCGATGCGGTCCTGCCCGCCGCCAAGTTTGGACGCGGCACGCATAGCCTTCAATTTTTCAATGCGGGGGTTTTCCTCAGTCATTCAATCTCCTTAAAAGTTTTTTTAGCCCAGAGAAGTGAGAATGGGCTTGAATGCGAGACTATTGTAACATCAGTTTTCGGCTTTTTTGGAATATATTGGCATGTGAAAATTGACACGTGAAAATCGCACGTAAATGTAGAAATAGCACATATTACCGCCCTTGCGACCTGGAGCTGTCACTGCGAGCGAAGCGCGGCCTGCCCCAGAAGTGCAGCGAATGGGGCAATCCGCCTTTAATCTGTCATTCTGAACGCAGTGAAGAATCTTGCCCTTGGCAGGTTAAGATCCTTCGTTCCTCAGGATGACAAAACCGCTTACCGCCCTTGCGGTGACCGGGATCTGTCATCGCGAGCGAAGCAATCTGCCTTTACCCCCTCCTCGGAGGGGGCAGGGGGGTGAGGTGTTTGCCATCTTTCACTTATAAGCTTATTCGTCATCGCGAGCAAAGCGCGGCCTGCCCCAGAAGCGCAGCGAATGGGGCAATCCGCCTTTTATCTGTCATTCTGAACGCAGTGAAGAATCATGCCCTTGGCAGGTTAAGATCCTTCGTTCCTCAGGATGGCAAAACCTCTTACCGCCCTTGCGGTGACCAGGATCTGTTACTGCGAGCGAAGCAATCTGCCTTTACCCCCTCCTCGGAGGGGGGCAGGGGGGTGAGGTGTTTGCCATCTTTCACCTATCTGCTTATTCGTCATCGCGAGCGAAGCGCGGCCTGCCCCAGAAGCGCAGCGAATGGGGCAATCCGCCTTTTATCTGTCATTCTGAACGCAGTGAAGAATCTTTCCCTTGGCAGGTTAAGATCCTTCGTTCCTCAGGATGACAAAACCCTCACCTTCTATACAGAGTGGGCAGAGGGTGAGATCCGCATTCCTGTCAGCCACCTGTCCCAAGAGCGTAGCGAATGGGATCAATCAACTCGTCTTTACGAGCTAAGCGCGGCCTGCCCCAGAAGCCCAGCGAATGGGGCAATCCGCCTTTAATCTGTCATTCTGAGCAAAGCGAAGAATCTTGCCCTTGGAAATTCAAGATCCTTCGTCCCTCAGGATGACAAAACCCTTGACCCGGGCTTGCGCAGGTTAATTCGTACGTCGAAGATCCCCGAAGCGCAGCGCAGGGGAGTGAGGGGCTTGTCTCCCTCCGCCAACAGGTGAGATAATCAACGCAGTGGCTGGAGGCAATACCCTGCTTTGCGGGCTTTGGTCCCCAACCCTATGAAACCATTTATTCCCTGCTGCCAGGCAGTCCAGAGCAACCAGTCCATTCCTGATTAGTGTTATGCTTTCACGCTCGTTTCGAAAAATACTATCCGTCCATTTGTGTGGTGTCATTCGGGATGAAAATGAAAAAGGTAATTTATTGTTTCGTCTTATATTGTTCGCGATTATGATGTATAATGTGTTTGTATTTTTAAAACAACAAAGTGAGGTATGTCAATGGAATGGATGACTGTTCAAGAAGCCGGAGTATTATGGGGAATAACAACACGTCGCGCTCAATACCTTTGCGCTAACGGAAAAGTTAATGGAGCACAAAAGTTGGGTAGTATTTGGGTGATTCCAAGAGGTGCTGAAAAACCGATTGATGGCAGAACAAAGACTGCCAAAGAAAACAACTTTCAGATGGCTACATCTGTTACGCAAAAGTGAGTTGTAAAGATGGTAATTTCAAACGAAGAAAAAAGAGTTACGAATGGCATTGACGAGCAAGTAGGGTTGTTCGATTTGTTCCCAATAATGGCTTCTGTAAATACAGAACAGATGGAAATAACTGATACGAATGATCTTGTTGGAGATGAACAAGGAGAGCAGGAAGAGCAGATTGTTGACCCGCGCAATTCGCTTAACGATTTGACAGGGAAACAGTGGCTGCCCGAAACAAAAAGTTTCTTTTTTCAAAAGGGGTTAGGCGCAAATCACCCACACGCTCAGATTGAAAGGAAACATCCCGCACCGTATTCCTTTCAGGACATAAGCCGATTGGTGCTATTCTTTACGAAGAAAGGTGATATGGTATTAGACCCGTTTGGTGGTATAGGCTCAACCGCGAAGGCGTGTGCATTGAACAACAGATTATGCACGAGCATAGAGTTGTCTCCAGAATGGCATAATCTATCCCTCGAACGATTGGAAACAGAGGTTGCCAACGGCTCTTCCCTTAAACATGCTTTTATTAATGACGACTGTATTCCTGTGCTTAAGACATTTGAAGATGAAACATTTGATTTCATGGTTACAAGCCCCCCGTATTGGGCAATTTTGAATAAAAAAGCAGACCATAAAGTTAAAAAGGGACGAGTTGAGCAGAACCTTGCAACAAATTACTCCAACAAGGATAATGACTTAGGAAATATCGAGAGCTACGAAAAATTTTTAGATACACTCGTAAACGATGTGTTCAAAGAGTGTGGGCGGGTCTTGAAAGAGAAAAAATATATGTGCATAGTAGTTTCCGATTTCAGAAATAAATCTGAATTTATCAGCTTTCACAGCGACCTTATTCAGAGGTTATCGCATATGGACGTTGGGCGCGGTTGTGAATTGGTATTACAAGGTGTCAAGATCCTCGCACAAAACCATAAAAGCCTATTGCCTTACGGTTACCCCTTTGCGTATGTGGAAAACATCCATCATCAGTATATCCTTATTTTTCGAAGAACTCGAAAGAGTATCAAAAGGTAGCTTATGGAATTTAACCGTATTTTAAATGCCGATAGCGATGTGTGCCTAAAGGAACTTTTGGTCGAGGGTATTAAGTTTGACTTAATCTTAACCGACCCACCGTATAACCTTAATAAAGACTTTGGGAACGGGAGCGACAGTTTACCGTTTCCCGATTTTCTCGAATTAACGAAAAAAAGAATAGAACTGTGTAGAGATTTGTTGACACCAACAGGTAGTTTAGTGTGGTTTGGCATCCACAACTACATTGGCTTTATCCAAGTTATCATGTACGATGCAGGGCTTCATTATCGTAGAATGAACATTTGGAGATATGAAAACGGATTTAGTCGAACAAAAACAGTTCCGTCAGCTCAATATGAACCATTTTTATGGTTTTCAAAATCTGCAAAAACATGGACATATAACGCGGAGGATATGCGAGTACCATACAAGAGCAAAGAACGGTTGAAGAGCCCGGTTTTTTACAATGACAAAAGAGGAAATAAAAAAGAGTGGACACCAAACCCGAATGGAGCGCTGCGTGGAGATATATGGGAATATCCTACATTAGCAGGTAACCGATATAAAGTGGAACGTACCGATCATCCTACCCAAAAACCAGTTTCCCTCTTTTACGATTTATTACGTGCATTTTGTCCAAAAGATTCGGAGGGTAAATATCGGGGTTTGGTACTGGATCCATTTCATGGTTCGGGTACGTTAGGTGTTTGCTGTGAAATGTTAAATCGTGAAGGCAATTCAATATCTTGGCTTGGTGTTGAGTTGGAAAAACGGTGGTGTGATGTAGCACAAACAAGACTTGAAAAAATATAAACATACGGAGGTTTCACATGATCCGTTTCCCTAATCCGGGGTCAGACATACCCTCATTCATCAGAATATTCAAAGTATTGCATACATACATGAGCGAGAAATCATGGTTTACTCTCGACGATATGTCGGACACATTAACAAAAATGAACCTTGCGGCTTCATCCGGTCATGTGGGTGAACGGGCATTGGCTCTTTCTACCCGTGAAGATAGAAGCCGAGATCCATTGTACAATCAGTCTAAAATGTATGCCGAATTATTTAGAACGCTTGGGTGGATGGTTTCCGATGACCCGAAAGCCGCTTTGATATTTTGTTTCACATTACTTGGTGACCATGTTGCTGTCGCTGACATAGACCCGAAAGCTATCTTTGAAGAAAGTGTGCTTGGAATCAACTATCCGAATAAATTATTAGCCATCAAGGGAACAGAAGCATCAAGAGCATTTTCGGCAATTCTCAGAACAGCATTACGCTTAAATGCACATATTTGTCGTGACGAGATAATAATCGGTATATTAAATATGGATGATACAGGCGAAGAGGGCATCGAAAACATTGTTTCCGAAATAGCAAAGCTTCGTGGGAGTGCATCTCGTTTATCAAAGGCAATAATTGATATGTCTAAACGTATTAATATACAGATAAATACCATGCAAAACTACACAAGATTTCCGTTAGCTGTGCTGACATATTGCGACTGGTTTGATAGAATATTTACAAAAGAATTTTATCCAGATGGTAGACCAACGGTAATGTTCAAACTCACTCCATACGGAAAGCACCGTGCTGAACAACTCGATGAACTATACGATGTTCGCCTATCTGACTTTGAATCACACACAACCGACGAACAAGCGGCCCTGGTTCGCATTGGTTTTTACTCAATGTTGCAACGAGCCAATTTTGATATATCACCTGCAATAGCTCAAGTCGCAAAAGACAGGGACGTGATACGCCAAAGCGTTGAGAAAGATGAACTTATTTTTTCACCATATCAGACAATTCGCCCTGAAATCGTAGATAGTGCATTAGGCTATGCGCGTGCCATTTCTCCCGAAATCGGACGAACATACAACCAAATGACTTTACGAGATGGGGAATCGGAATCAATATATAAAGTGCAACAGGTCACAACTATTAAGCTTGTGCGAAACAATTCGGCACAATCTGCAATACCCACGGATACAGCTATCGCGCGTGAAATAGCAGAGTTCATTGGGCGAGGTTGTGAAAATTCATGTATAGCAGATGCTCTGACCCTTACATACCGTAATGCAACAAAGGAAACATTTTATCCTTTGGTAGCTGATCTGTTTTCGGTAATTGGGTTTAATTGCTATGCGTCTCGTGCAGGAATAAATTATGAGAGGTGGGATGCGATAGCTGTTGATGACTCTTTCAGTATACCAATTGAGATAAAGTCACCTACCGAGGAAGCATTCATTTCAGTAAAAGCGATACGGCAAGCACTTGAAAACAAAATAATACTCTTGTCACGCAAATCGTACACTACTGATTGGAATACGACTACACTCGCCATCGGGTATCATTTACCAAACGAACGAGCAGAAGTTTCGAGACTGATTGCGGATGTTAAAAAAACTTTCAATGTGAATATAGGCGTTATAGATTTCAAGGCTCTCGTAACAATGGCAAGTGCTGTGATTAGGGGGAACGAAGAGAACTTAATCGAAAAAATTCGAAAAATGGAGGGCTTTATTAATGTCGAAAGTTTTTAAGCAACAGACGCATCAGGAAGTCGTCGGCATTATTTTAGATTATACACCGAAGCAGATTCAACATTACCCTTACAAGCCCAGCACCTTTACAGTTCCCTCCAAATTGAATGACGTCTTGATTAAAGATGTATTGAAAAAATGTTCCTGCATTGCCTGCTTAGATCCTTCATGTATGCATTTTTCGCAAGATGAATTACTCCTTACTGATGAGAGATTAAGCGAATTTCCTGTTGACGCAAGCGATTCTGTATGTCCTATGGATGCAATATTATGGGAGCGTGGCATGCAATTCCCCTTGATTGATGAGGAGCGCTGTATAAACTGCGGGATATGCGCCAGAAGATGCCCCATTGGAGCGATTTATTCAAACGGTGCAAATGCCGTTATCCATGCAAACGAAGACTATGTGGAGTTTTTACCAGTAACACATGAGACAGAAAAGCGGCACAGGGAAACTTTACTTAACCTAAAAGAGATTAAGCACGACGGCTCGTTCCAAACAGTCAGCGAACGGTCGCTAGGTATTGTCTATGGTAAACTCAATGAACAACAAACGGGAGTCCAGTTCCCAAATCTCATTGTTCGAAATTTCCGTGTCAAGTCAAATGATAATGTTACCGAACGGCCTCCGTTAGTTCAAATGA
>ENA-UOOH01002350-UOOH01002350.1-fermentation-metagenome-genome-assembly--contig:-NODE-2350-length-16443-cov-68.703075_pt1 | contig 16443 bp, 14 predicted proteins | sample MGYA00245778_ERZ724025 | MGnify/ENA primary metagenome ERZ724025 (study PRJEB28704, sample SAMN03018313) | fermentation metagenome | biome: anthropogenic terrestrial biome; feature: soil... | reverse complement strand
CATGGCGATACCCAGGGGAAAGCCGTGCCCCGGATTGCATGCAAGCGGGAACACCAGGATGGGATCTCAGATGACCAGTTGTTTCGTAGGGCACTACCGGATTTTGAGCACCTGATGCACGAATGCCGACCCCGGGGACAGATACTCAACCCCCCCGCGGCCTGAGCCCCTTAACAGCCGGTCCGTGGATCACCCTGCCATCGGCGGAGTAGCGGGAGCCGTGGCAGGGGCAGTCCCAGGTCTCTTCGGCGCTGTTCCATGCGGTGACGCACCCCATATGGGTGCAGGTGGGGTTGACCGCGTGGACCCGGCCCTCCTGGTCCCGGAATATCCCCGTCTTCTCTCCCTCGATCATCAGGATCCTCCCCTCCCCGGGCCCGACGTCCGCGAGGTCCCCGGAAGGCCGGGATATCGCTCCGCCGACGTACTTCTCGGCCACCTCGATGTTGTGCACGAGGAACCGCCGGACCGATGCCGCCGGTTTGAACCGGTCGGGGGCGTAGACCTCTGCCCAGGGGTTCTGGCGTCCCTGAACCATATCAGCAAGGATAGTCGCGGCCGCGGTGCCGTTGGTCATCCCCCACTTGTGGAAGCCCGTTGCGATGTAGACATTCTCGTGGCCGCTGGCGAGGGGGCCGATGTAGGGGACGCCGTCGATGGTGATGTAGTCCTGCGCGGACCAGCGGTAGTCGACGGACCGAACCGGGTAGACCGTCCGGGCGTACTCCTCGAGGCGGCGGTAGTGCTCCCTCGTATCCACGTTCTCGCCGGTTCGGTGGCCGAGGCCGGTGACAAGCACCAGTTCGCCCCCACTGGCGGGCTGCGACCGCCACGAGTGGGCGGGCCCTTCTGCGTTGATGAACATACCGTCCGGGAACGGCTCGCCGGTCCGGACGCCGAGGACATAGGAGCGCGACGGCTCCATCCGCGCATAGTAGAACCCCGGGCCGTCGTAGAAGGGATAGTGCGTGGCGAGGACCACGGATCGGGCCGTGACGGTCCCCTGCTCCGTCCTGACCATGCATCGGTCCCTGTCGTCCAGCACCTCGAGTGCCCGGGTCGTCTCGAAGATGTGGCTTCCGTCGCCCGGTATCAGGGAGGCCAGCCGCAGGAGGTACTTCAGGGGATGGAACTGCGCCTGGTTCTCCAGGATGACCGCACCGTAGGTTCTCGCGGGGAGCGGGATATCGTCCACGAACGTCGCCGGGAGGCCGAGGCTTCGTGCCGCGTCCGCTTCGGCCGCGACAAGGTCGCGAGACTCCTCCGACTCCGCGTAGGTGTAGGCAGGTTTCCGGACAAAGTCGCAGGGGATGTCGTAGCGCTCGACAAACGATGCTATCGTCTCGATAGCGGCCTGATTCGCGTCGGCGTACTGGTTTGCCTGCCCGCTCCCGAACCGGTCGATGAGGTGGTGGTAGATGAGCCGGTGGAGCGCCGTGACCTTCGCCGTCGTGTGGCCGGTCACCCCCCTGCAGATCCTGCCCCCCTCGATCACGGCAACCGTATAGCCCGCCTGCTTCAGCAGGACAGCGGTGGTGATCCCGGCGATGCCGCCGCCCACGACCGCCACATCGGTCTCCAGGTTCCCCGGCATGAGGGGATACGACGTCTCCGGGGCTGTTTCCATCCAGAACGACTCGTGCCTGCCCGGCAGGCCATATCCCATACCCGGCTCGTGCTCCATGCGAAAACCTCCTTCTGCCCGCCCGCTCCTCACTCACGGCGGTAACCGCTCCCCATTATGCCGGGGCCATATATAGGTATGGGACCGGGAAGGGGAAGGGGTGCTCCCGCGGAACTACCTCCGGACGACCTCCTTCTGTACAAGGTCCTTCACCGTGGGGCTCTCGATCACCCTTCCGTAAGCGTCGTAGCGGGAGCCGTGGCAGGGGCAGTCCCAGGACTTCTCTGCGTTATTCCAGGCGACGGTGCAGGCCATGTGCATGCAGGTCGGGTCCAGCGTGTGGACTCTGCTGTGCTCATCCCGGTAGACTGCAACCTGCTGTCCGTCGATCAGGACAACCTTCCCCTCCCGGGGCGGTATCGCCGCGACCTCCCGGTCGATGCGGGCGGCGTCGACCTCGAACGCCCCCCCGGCAGACTGAAGGCTCTTCTGCACCCGGTCGGGGTACTCAGGCTGTTCCTTGAACCGCGCAGGATCGAAGACCTCCATCCAGGGATTGGAACGACCCCGGATCAGGTCCGTGAGGATCATCCCCGCCGCCGTGCCGGCTGCCATCCCCCACTTTCCAAAGCCTGTTGCGACGAAGACGCGGTCGTGCCCCTCGGCCAGGCGGCCTATGTAGGGAACGCGGTCGGCCGTGATGTAGTCCTGCGTCGACCAGTGGTAGTCGACGGACCGGACCGGGTAGACCGACCGCGCATACCCCTCGAGGCTGCGGTAGTGGGCCTTTGTGTCGGTCGCCTTCCCGGTGTCGTGCGGTGCGCCGGTGACGATGACCATATCGCCGTCACCGGCAGGCTGCGACCGCCAGGAATGGACCGCACCGGCGGCGTTGATGAAGATACCGTTCGGGAACGGCTCGTCGATCCGGAGCCCGAGCGCGTAAGAGCGTGAAGCCCGCATTCTGGCAAAGTAGGAGCCCGGACGGTCGTAGATGGGGTAGTGCGTGGCAAGGACCACATGGTCGGAGGAGAGCAAGCCCCGGCTGGTCTGAACCGTCACCTCGTCGTCCTGCTCCTTGATACCCACAGCGCGGGTCATCTCAAAGATGTAACTCCCCTCCCCCGGGAGGTGCCCCGCGAGCAGCAGGAGGTAGTTCCGCGGGTGGAACTGTGCCTGGTCCTCCAGGATGACCGTCCCGTGCGCCCTCACGGGGAGCGGAATATCATCCACATACGCCACAGGGAGCCCGAGACTCTTTGCCGCGTCCGCCTCGGCCGCGACAATAGTGCGGGACTCCTCCGACTCCGCGTAGGTGTAGGCGGGTTTCCGCTCAAAACTGCACGGGATGTTATACTCCCGGACCAGGGACGCGATCGTCTCGATCGCTGCCTGGTTTGCACCGGCGTACTGCCGGGCCTTCTCCTCGCCGAACCGGTCGATGAGCTCGGTGTAGATCAGCCGGTGGAGCGACGTGATCTTCGCCGTCGTATAGCCGGTGGCGCCTCTGGCGATCCGGTAGGCGTCAATGAGGGCAACAGTCAGCCCCGCCCGTTTCAGCAGAAAGGCCGTGGTGATACCCGCTATCCCGGCGCCGATCACCGTGACGTCCATGCGCCCGCCCCCGTCGAGGGGCGGAAACCCCGTCTCCGGTGAGGTGTCTATCCAGTATGACTCTGCCTTCCCCGGCAGGCCGCCGTTACGCTCCGGTGACTCTCCCATGCTTCTTCGCCTCCCGGCTGATGGGTGCCGGGGCGCCTATATAACGGTTGTGCCGGGCGCGGTGCAGGAGCGGCAGGGTTCTCCCCGGGCCACCCGGTGGAGATCTCCGGCGGTGCGGACTCGCGGGGGATACCCCCGCATACGCTTGAGACCTGCCGATATGCATAAGAGCGATCGCGAGAATGCAGGCCTGATCGGGATGAGCGCGACGCACGGAATCAGGGCATATGAACGATATGTGGGAAAAGAAACGATCCGCCGTATTGAGGCGAAGGCACGGCCGCTCCGGGATATGCACATCCTGCATATGAACTCCACCTACTACGGTGGAGGTGTCTCCCAGCTCCTCGCGTCCCTGACGCTCCTGATGAACAGCCTCGACATACAGACCGGATGGCGGGTCGTGCACGGTCCGCCGGACTTCTTCAGCGTGACGAAGAAGTTCCACAACGCCCTCCAGGGAGCGGATATCAACCTGACCGGCCGGAAGAAGGAGATCTACGAGCAGGTCGTCCACGAGAACGCTGTGAGAAACCACTTAAACCACGACATGGTCTTCATCCACGACCCACAGCCGCTCCCGATGATCACGCATTACCGGAAGAAGAATCCCTGGATATGGCGCTGCCACATCGACCTCACCAAACCGAACCGGAAGGTCTGGAACTACCTCGCCCCGTTCATCGAGAGATACGATGCTGTCGTCCTCTCCTGCAGGGAATACAGCCAGAACCTCAAGACGCCGCAGGTCTTCTTCACGCCCGCTATCGACCCCTTCTCCATCGTGAACCGGGAACTCTCAGAGAACGCCATCGACGAGCGCCTTGCGCACTACGGCATCCCCACCGACCTTCCCCTGGTTGTGCAGGTCTCCCGATTTGACCGCTGGAAGGATCCCGAGGGGGTAATCAGGGCATTTCAGAAGGCGAGGAAGCAGGAAGAGTGCACCCTGGTCCTCGTCGGGAACGTGGCGACCGACGACCCGGAGGGTGCCGAGGTCTACCGGTCGCTTCTCTCCCACCGGGGCGATCGGATCATCGTGCTGAGCGTCCAGGACGGGGCGCTCGTGAACGCGCTCCAGCGCCGCGCAGCGGTCGTCCTGCAGAAATCCATCCGGGAAGGTTTCGGCATGACCGTATCGGAGGCGATGTGGAAGGGCGCAGCGGTTATCGGCGGGAACGTCGGCGGCATTCGCTACCAGATACGGGACGGAGAGAACGGGTTTCTGGTCTCCTCCGTCGATGAAGCGGCTGAGAGGATCGTCCGGCTGCTCCGTGACCCCGGCCTCGCGGAGCGGCTCGGGCATGCAGCGCATGAGACGGTGCGGGAGTGCTTTCTCTTCACCCGCACCATCGAGCAGTACCTCGACCTGATCGGATCGTTCGAGCCGGAGTTCCGAATGAGCGGGAACGTGGGTTCTCCCTGCCGGTGATCCTTCAAGAGGGTGGGACCCGGATGGCGCGCCCCCACCTTGCGGCACATCCGGGTTCAATGGCGGGGAGCCGCTCACGCGCCGCACCCCGGAGCAGGGGTATTATCACTGGGATTTGCCGGCATATCGCCGCGAGAAACCCGAGCATTTTTCTGCAATCGGATACGATCACTGATCCGTGAATTCTATGGATATCCAGGTAATCGGTGTTCAGGGTCTCCCCCTGATCCGGAAAGGTGACGATCTGCCGGCCCTGATCTGCGACCGGGTCACGCTGGAAGATGGAGATATCCTCACCATCGCCTCGTCTGTCTACTCAAAGGCAAAGGGCTTCACCCGCGACCTCGCCACCATCACCCCCGGGGCGGACGCCGTGCGGATTGCGGCAAAGACGAAGGAAGACCCCCGCTTCGTGCAGGCGGTGCTGGACTCGTCCGTCGACATCCTGCTTGAGTATCCGTTCATCCTCTCGGCACTGCCATCCGGCCACATCGGCGTGCGTGCAGGCGTCGATCACAGCAACATCGAAGACGGCCGGATCATCATCCTCCCGCCCGACCCCATGGGAGCCGCCGCCGAGGTCCGGAGCGCGGTCCGCCGCATCACCAAAAAGGACGTCCGGGTAATCATTACCGACACCTGCGGGCGGTCATTCCGGCGCGGTCAGACCGGCATCGCCATAGGATGGGCGGGAATGACGGCGATCAACGACTATCGGGGCGACACTGACCTCTTCGGCCATGTCCTCGAGATCACTGAAGAAGCGGTGGTCGATGAGATTGCGGCATTCGCGAACTTCGTCATGGGTGAGAGCCACCAGGGTGTTCCTGCCGTGGTCTTCAGGAACTGCAGGGCCTGGAACGGGCACGATGCGGTCTACTTCACGCCCGAGGAGGACATCATCAGGTCAGCCCTCGCGAAGAACAAAAAAGATTAGAAGAGAGCATTGAGGATAAAGACTGCCACTCCGGTCACGATGGTTACGACGATCACGGTCTCCGGGCTGATATGGATAGCCCGGTGATCCTCGCTGTCATAGTAGTTGACCAGGCCGGCAGAGGATACCAGTCTTCCGCCAGATTTTTTCGCCATAGAGAAATATTCTCCCTTGCAATATATAAAACAAAGGTCCAGAGAGATGCAGGAAGTCACATCGTATGTCGTCACCGGCCGGGCACTCCTCGGCGAAGACCTTCTCGAAGAGGACGTGAGTATCACCGTCTCGGGGGGTATCATCACCGCGATAGAACCCTCTCCCGGGACGCCGGACCGGTGGATCGTGCCCGCCTTCTTCAATGCCCATACGCACCTCGGTGACACTGTCGCGATGGACCTTCCCGCCCGGGGCAGCCTCGCTGAACTCGTCAAACCTCCAAACGGCTTAAAGCACAGGATCCTTGCGGCAACGCCGCGGGCGGAACTCGTCCGGGGGATGCGGTCGAGCATTATCGCGATGATCGCGACCGGAACGGCCGGGTTTGCCGATTTCAGGGAAGGGGGAGCCGCCGGTGTGGCGGCGCTCCGCGAGGCTGCGGCCGGGCTCGACTGCCGGCCCGTCATCCTCGGCCGCGAAGGTGGGGAGCAGGTGAGCGATGGGGCGGGCATCAGCAGTGTCCATGACGTGGCGAACGCCGAAGAGATCGTCAGGGAAGCCCGGCTCGCCGGCAGGCTCGTCGCCTTCCATGCCGGCGAGAAGAATCCGGACGATATCGATGAGGCACTTGCGTTTGAGCCCGACCTGCTCGTCCACTGCACCCACGCGACAGACGCGCAACTCCGGCAGATAGTCGATATGGCGATCCCCATTGCCATCTGTCCGAGGTCAAACTGGCTGCTCGGGGTTACGACATCGCCGGCTCACCCGCCGATAGCGCGCATACTCGAACTTGGAGGCAGGTTCTATCTCGGGACGGATAACGTTATGTTTGTTCAACCCAACCTGCTCCAGGAGATGTCTTTTACCGCAACAGTCTACCGCGCGCCCCCTGACGAGGTCCTGCGTGCCGCAATATCCGGGGCCGGGATCGCCGGTCGGCCCGGGTACCTGGAGGCGGGGCGGGAAGCGCATTTCCTGGTCATAAACCCGGCAAAAGGCAACATCTCCTTCAGCAAAGATATCCCGGCGACCATAGTAAAGCGGCTGGATTCTTCATCCATTGGCCAAAATGTTTTAACCCTGCAATAGAAACGAGATAAGAAGTATCTGTTCTGCGTGGTGTGTATGTTCCGTAAGATACTTGTTGCTATAGATGGTTCCGAACCGGCCAGTCGTGCTTTAGAGGCAGCTCTCGAGGAGGCCAGCGTTTGGAACGCCAAAGTTCATGTCGTTTATGTGGTTGAATCCGGGCTCTTTTCATCCCTTCCCATGGACAACACACTCGAAGTAATCTACAGTGTTTTGCAGAAGGAAGGAGAGGAGATCCTTGAATCCGCGCGAAAGAAGGCAGATGCGGCGGGTATCTCGCTTACCACGCACCTCCGGCAGGGGCACGCGGGATCCCAGATCGTCTCCCTTGCCGAAGAGTTGGGAATCGACCTCATCGTCCTCGGGTCCTACGGTAAGAGCGGCGTCGATCGGCTTCTCCTCGGGAGTGTGACCGACTACGTCGTGCAAAACAGCCCCATTACGACCACGGTGGTGAGAACATAGCCTCTCCTCAGCAGATGCTCGTCCGGGACTTTATGGTGACCGACGTCGTCTGTGTTGAGATCCCCGGGAACCGGGACGACGTCCTGCGTATACTGAAACGCACGGGCATAAGTGGTGTTCCGGTCCTCAAGGGCGGCGAACTCGTCGGCATCATCACCCGTAAAGATCTCCTCCGTAAAGCGGAAGAGACCCAGCTCGGGCTCCTGATGACGCCTGATCCGGTCGTCATCAGGCCGGACGCCCCCATCACGGAAGCAGCCCAGTTGATGGTGCGGCATAACATCAGAAGGCTCCCGGTCGTGGAGGACAGGTCTATGATCGGGATCATCAGCGTGGCCGACCTCATCGGCGCCATCGCCCAGATGCGCCTCACTGTGCCGATCAGAGACAATTATGTCAGCAAGACCTATGCCCTCTGGGAGGATACGCCTCTCTCGCTCGTCGGGAGGATCCTCGAGATCTCGGGCTACGACGCCATCCCCATCCTGATGGAGGACGGCACGCTCACCGGCATCATATCGGAGCGGGACCTCATCAGGCATACCTGCATCGAGGACGGCGTCGAGGTCAGCGACTTCTCAAACGGTACAGACGACGACGAGTGGACCTGGGAGAGCATCCGGGATATGCATACCATCAGTTACGGTATCTCAAGGATCCAGCTCCTCCCGATCCCCGTAAAGAATGCGATGGTCAAGAACGTCCTCGCCGTTCCCATCAACGCGGATGTCGGCGAATGCGCACTGAAGATGAGGCGTGCCCGGGTCGACCAGCTCCCTGTGGTCAACGGAAACAAGCGGCTCATTGCTATGCTCTTCGACCGGGAGTTGATCAAAGCTCTGTTGCCGGACCAGCTGGGCTTACGAAAGAATTAAGGGGCAACATTCATATAACATAGGGATAGTTATCGTATCGTGCTGTTGTCCAGTACGACGATAAATTTATGTTTTATGATATCGCTATACGCTTAACCGCTTTTCAGCGAGGTAAAGCGTTTTAATGGTTTTAGGGGTGCTTCAATGCTTGATGTTTCAGAGCAAATTATGAAAGGTACAACCACGGTAGGACTGATCTTCAACGGAGGCGTAGTCCTTGCAACAGAGATGCGGGCGACGATGGGGAACATGATCGCGAGCAAGCGTGCCAAGAAGATCTACCAGATTACGCCCAGGATCGGCCTGACCACTGCCGGCGGCGTCGGGGACGCGCAGCAGCTGGTCCGGATTCTGCAGGTCGAGTGCAACCTCTTCGAGATGCGCCGCGGCAAAACCATGTCTGTCGGTGCGGCATCGACCCTGCTCTCGAACTACTTGAACCAGAACCGCTACTACCCCTACTACGTCCAGCTCCTGATGGGCGGGTTCGACGAATCGGGGCCGAGCGTCTACTCCGTCGACGCTATGGGCGGAGCGACCAGGGAAGAGGATATCGTCGCCACCGGCTCGGGATCTCCCTTTGCCTATGGTGTGCTCGAAGACCAGTACCGCCCGGGCATGAAGGAAGACGAGGCGAAGGACCTCGCCGTCCGCGCTGTCCGGTCGGCGATGCGCCGTGACTCCGCATCCGGAGAGGAGATCATGGTGGTCGTGATAACGAAAGACAAATACGAAGAACAGATAGAGAGCGGGTTGCAAAGGCCATCTGTGGCCCTCCAGACACCCTGACATTTTTTAGGACGATTTTAATGGTTATTGAAGAGAAACTTCGGGAACTTAAGGAGCAGATCAACAAGATTGTTCCCAGTGGAATTACAATCTCAGACGTCGAATTCGAAGGGCCTGAGCTGGTAATCTATACCGATGATCCGAAACAGTTTGCCGATCAGGCGGACCTGATAAAAATATTGGCACGCGATCTGCGTAAGCGCATCGTCGTGCGCCCGAATATCCTTGAAGACCCGGAACGGGCGGCCCAGGAGATCCGGGCCGTTGTGCCGGAGAACGCAGGGGTCTCCGACCTCTTCTTCGACCCGGAGACGGGCGAGGTCCTGATCGAGGCGGAGAAGCCCGGCGTGGTCATCGGCAAGAACGGCATAACGCTCCGGGAGATCACAAAGCAGATCGGCTGGACGCCGAAGGTGGTCCGGACACCGCCCATCGAGAGTTCGACGGTGAAGCAGATCCGCACGTATCTGCGATCGGTGAAGGATGAGCGAAAGGCATTCCTGCGAAAGATCGGCCACCGCATCCACCGGGAGACCACGAGCAAAGATCAGTGGCTGCGGGTCACGACGCTTGGGTGCTGCCGTGAGGTCGGCCGTGCCGCGTTCCTGATCTCGACGCCGGAGAGCAAGATCCTGGTGGACTGCGGTGAGAAGCCGGGCAACGTCGCGAACGGGACGCCGTACCTCTACGTGCCCGAGATCTATCCGCTCGACTCGCTCGACGCGGTGGTGCTCACCCACGCGCACCTTGACCACTGTGCTCTTGTCCCCCTCCTCTTTAAGTACGGTTACGAGGGGCCGGTCTACTCGACCCCGCCGACGAGGGACCTCTCGACGATGCTCCAGCTCGACTACCTGGACGTTGTCCGGAAGGAGACGGATAAGATCCCCTACACCTCAAACGAGGTGCGGACCTACATGAAGCACTCCATCACCCTCAATTACGGCAGCGTGACCGACATCGCCCCCGACGTCAAGCTCACCTTCCATAACGCGGGGCACATCCTCGGGTCGGCTGTCGCGCACTTCCATATCGGAGAAGGTCTCTACAACATCGCGTTCACCGGGGACTTCAATTACCAGAAGACGAGGCTCTTCTCTCCGGCTGTGTCGTCCTTCCCCCGCCTGGAAGCCCTCTTCATGGAGAGCACCTACGGTGGGGCGAACGACATCCAGCCGCAGAGGAAGGACGCGGAAGAGAAACTCTACGAGACGGTCTCGGCGACGATCCAGCGCGGCGGCAAGGTGATCATTCCCGCGTTCGCCGTCGGGCGGTCGCAGGAGGTCATGCTTGCCCTCGAGGAGGGGATCCGGAGGCAGAAGATACCCCCGGTGAAGATCTACCTCGACGGCATGATCAAGGAAGCGACGGCGATCCACACAACCTATCCGGAGTATCTCAACAGCGATCTCCGGAACCAGATCTTCCGCGAAGGGTTGAACCCCTTCCTTGCCGAGGCCTTTGTCCAGGTGGACTCGCCGGTTCTCCGTGAGAAAGTGATCTCGGGCGATCCCTGCGTCATCATCACCACGAGCGGCATGTTAAACGGCGGGCCGGTGATGGAGTACCTCAAGGCCCTCGGGCCCGACGAGCGCAACGCGCTCGTCTTCGTCGGTTATCAGGCGGAGGGGACACTCGGGCGGCGTATCCAGAAAGGATGGCGGGAGATCCCGCTTGGGTGGCGCGAGACGATCGTGATCAACCTCGAGATCGCGACGAGCGACGGGTTCTCCGGCCACTCCGACCGGAAGCAGCTGATGAACTACGTCGCCCATCTTCAGCCGCGCCCGGAGAAGATCTTCACCATTCACGGTGATGAGAACAAGACGATCGACCTTGCAAGTTCCATCTACAAACGGTACCGTATCGAGACGCATTCTCCCATGAACCTCGAGACCTACCGTATGATCTAAGTATGATCTAGGGATGCCGCGGAACCTGCCCATTCTCCTCGGTATATTTGTGGTGATGGCGCTCTCGAACGCCGTCGTCCCGGTGCTCCCCGATTTTGCAGAAGGGGCAGCGATGCAGGGTGCGGTCTACGCCGCATACTTTTTGGGCACGTTCGTTACGGTGCTCCCGGCAGGGATAGCAAGCGACCGGATCGGCCGCGTGCCGCTCATCCGTGCCGGGCTTCTTCTGACCATCGCAAGCGGGATCCTCATACTGCTCTTCCCGTCAGGCCTGCCGCTCCTCGTCTTCCGGGGAGTCGAGGGGATCGGGGCCGGGCTCTTTCTCTCGGCGGCGCTCGCGTGGGCGAACTCGCACCCGTCATCCGGGCAGATCAGCGGGTACGTCATGGCGGCCCAGAACCTGGGCCTGGTCGTGGGTCTCCTTGCCGCAGGATGGCTTGACGTCGTCTTCGGGAGCCATCTTGCGGGGATAGCCTTCTTTACGGCGCTCACCGTCCCCGCACTCGGGATGAGCGCCGTCATCAGGGAGAGCAAGCTTGCGAGGTTCGCGCGGGCCGATCTTCCCCTGATCGTCCGGAACTACTTCTGGCTCTTTGCCGCGGCAGCCGTCCTTGTGGGGATGACCGGGGCGGTAGCGGCTCTCTACCCGGGATACACGGGAAGCGATCCGTCGCTTCTTGCTCTTCAACTCGCGACGATCAATATCGCGACCATCGTTGCCGTGCTCATCGCCCCCCGCCTCGATCTCCGTCCTGCACCGACCATCCGGGTCTCCTCGCTCCTCATGGCCGGGGCGGTCGCGGCGGGTTACGTTACGCCCTATGCTCTCCCCGTCATCGGGGCTCTTTCCGGGGTGATCATCGTTGCAGTGCTCGCGTTCCTTGCAGAGACACAGATCCAGCAGGGTGTTATGACCGGGCTCTTCAACACCGCAACCTACGCCGGGTTTACGTTTCTCTCCGCCTTTGCCGGGCTGGTCGCAGGGAAGTCCGGTTTCCTGACTGCTTTTCTCCTGCTTGCCGGGATGGCGGCGGTGATGACGGTTACGATCGGCAGGTGCCGGTGCGGGTACCCCGGGTGACAAGAGCGCATATTACCATCCCCGTCCATAGGATCACCGCATGAAACTGCTGATCAACGGTGAGTGGCGCGACGCGGTCTCCGGGAAGACGTTTTCGGTGCGTAACCCCGCAACGGGGGAGGTGATCGGGGAAGCACCGCTCGGGGGCGAGGATGACGTTCGATGGGCTGTGGAGGCCGCCGGGGAGGCGTTCGCGGACTGGTCGGCCAGACGTCCGAGAGACCGGGCGAAGGTCCTCTTCTTCGCCGCAGAGGAGGTGCGCCGCAGGAACACCGACCTTGCGGCGCTCCTGACGGCCGAGCAGGGGAAGCCCATCCGTGAGGCGGTCGACGAGATCAACGGGTTCGCAAACATCCTCGAGTACTACCATGCCCTCTCCGCGAGGGAGCAGGGAGAGTTTATGGACCTCAGGGGCTACGGCCGCACCATTGTCCAGAGACGGCCGCTGGGCATCTGCGGCGCGATCATCCCCTGGAACATGCCGGCGATCATTATGGGCTGGAAGATCGGCCCGGCCCTGACGGCGGGGAACACCGTGGTCCTGAAACCCGCGACGACCGCTCCGCTGACCTGCACAAAACTTGCGGAGATCCTCGAGGGTGCAGGGCTCCCGCCGGGCGTCTTAAACATCGTCACCGGACCGGGGGAGACGGTCGGCCGGGAGATCGCGCGGAACCCGGGCGTTCGGAAGGTCTCGTTCACCGGCGAGGCCGGGACCGGGAGACAGGTCGCCCTGGACGCTGCGCCCGCACTGAAGCGGCTCACACTGGAACTCGGGGGGAGCGATCCGATGATCGTCTGTGACGATGCCGATATACCGATGGCGGTCGAGGGGGTCGTCAGAGGGCGGTTCTACAACTGCGGGCAGGTCTGCACGGCGGTCAAAAGGCTTTATGTCTACGAGTCGGTCGCGGATGAGTTTATCCGGCGCCTGACGTCAAGGGTCGAGACGATCGTGGTCGGGAACGGCATGGACCGCGGCGTCGGCATGGGCCCGCTGAACAACCGGGCGGGACTCGAGCGGGTGATGCGCCAGGTGGATACAGCCCGGGAGCGGGGTGAAGGGGAGATCATCACGGGAGGGCGAGCCCCTCGTGGGGAGGAGTACGAGCGGGGTCTCTTCTTCCTGCCGACGCTCGTTGCCGGGCTCCCGCACGACTCGCCCCTCTTCTCGGAGGAGGTCTTCGGCCCGGTGCTGCCTATCGCGACTGTTTCAGGGCTCGACGAGGCTATCGATCAGGCGAACGACAGCCGTTACGGTCTCGGGGCATCGGTATGGACCCGGAGCGCGGACGTGATTGCCCGGGCGACGGAAGGCCTCGAAGCAGGGATCGTCTGGGTCAACCAGCACCTGAAGATTCCCCCGGAGGTGCCGTTTGGAGGGACGAAGGAGAGCGGCATCGGCAGGGAGAACGGCAGCCGGGCGCTCGAGGAGTATATGGAGGAGAAAGTCGTGCTGATACGGTTGTAGGCCAGGAACCTTCGAGACGGAGGGCCGAAAGGGCCTGTTCGGGGGTTCGGGGGGTCCGGGAGACCTGTCCATCTCACGGGGCGCTATGTCCTCTGCGCTACTCTAGCAGCGATGCGTTGGAAGCGAGGTCTCTCCCGGGGCACGGAGCAGGTGGAGACTGGAGGTTCGGGGTCTTCTGGGTCTTCGGGAAGGTTCCCCCCTGACCAGGGGGGCCTTCAAGGGTCAAAAAAGTCGTTTACATGATTATTTCTACAATCAGAAACGCTATTAATTATATAGTAATGTTTATATATTAAAACAAACATTCCTTTAGCCCTCCCAAGGGGGGAAACAGCGTATGAATCGATGGATAACTCTATGCGCATGCATATTCGTCCTTCTGGCTATCCCGTTTGCTGTGACAGCGGCGCTGGTCGGGGATGGGAATGCAACCATGACGCCAGGTAACCAGACTGGAAACCAGACCGGGAATGAGACCGGGAACATGACGGTTGCCGGGTATATTGCCCAGGACCAGAACCTGACGAGGCTGGCCAGAGCGCTCAACGTGACCGGGCTCTATGACACCCTGAACACCGGGGGACCGTATACGGTCTTTGCACCGAACAATGAAGCGTTCAACGCCCTCGGTAACGTTACGGTGAACCAGCTCTTCAACGAGACCACGAACCTGACCACGGTTCTCCAGTACCATGTTGTTGAGGGCGAGTACACCTCGGCGAACCTCACCAGTATGGCCGGTAACCAGACCGATAACCAGACCAGCGGCGGTGTCCTCGGTGTCCTCAGCGGGCTCCTGGGTGGTGGTAACCAGACCGGGAATGCGACCGAGAACATGACCAGAAACCAGACTGGAAACATGACCACACTGAAGACGCTCACCGGTGAGAATCTGAACATCACCGTCAGCGACGGTCAGATCATGGTCGAGAACGCTAATGTCACTATGAAGGACATCAACACAACCAACGGCGTGATCCATATCATCGACCGGGTTCTGATGCCTCCAGGTCTGAACCTGACTACGACCGGGAACCAGACGACGGCAGGGTACCAGACCGGGATGACGGGCAACACAACGATGGCATGAGGCAACCGGATAAGAGGCCGGGTCAAGTGGGCGGCATACACCGCTACCGGCCCCCGGTATCGCCCGGAAGGCTCTCAACTGTTGTTCCGGGCGTTAATGCCACTTCATTTTTTCCGAAAATATGGTTCTGTTGAAACCCTGTTCGGGTCTTTCCCTGCCCCGATGAGGGTGGTGCCGGACCCGGCTTGTCCCCGGGATCGGCCATTTCCCACGGCATGTCTCCCTGCAGTGGACCGTGGTGGCTATCGCCATTGGGGCTGACAGGAAGGGGGTCTCCTCCTCTCGTCGGGGGCATGATGCTGTGAGTAGTAATGTTCTTCACAGGCTTGTGATTCCACCTCTTCCGGGGGGAGAGAGCGCAATAGGCTCGTTGACGGGAGCCCATATCCCCGTTTGGGGGTCGTTCGCGCCTGTTGTGTGTAGCAATAATCCGCGGGAGATCTCCGGGAGGTCTTTCCGGATAATCCTCGCTTCGTGCCGCATGGGGCATAAAACGTGGAGATACGCACACATCGTTTCCCGGGCACATCAATTCATGCCACGCGGATGAACGTGTACGAGGGGCTTCTGAGGGCCGCTTCCTCCCGCGACGAGAAGATCGGGGTTCCTCGACCCACGATCCTGAACCGGGGGCCAGATTTGCCCTCGTAGATGTTCAGACCATATTTATAACAATATTTTTATATTACCTCAGTTATTCATCTGTCCGCAAGGGGGGATATGCATGAAACGACCTTTACTGTTAAGTTTGTGCATTGTTCTTCTCCTCTCGGTTGCTGCCGCAAGCATGGCAGTCTCGATTGGAGAAGGGCCTGTCAAACTGAATCCTGATGAGTATGTAAACATTACACCTGTAAACAGCACTGAATCCTACAGGGTGCCGCAGGCGACCGTGCTTGGAGCACTTGACGTAGCCTCGGTCCTTGGAGCATTCGATTACCAGGTCGCTCTGGACCTGCCTCCGGAAGAGGGGAACCTCAGCATCATATCTATTACTGGCATAAAGAACGAGACGGTGAACGGGACACCGTATGCCTGGGCGTACTGGGTGAACGGTGAGCGGGGCACGACCGGACCCGCGGTGACGAACGTGACCGACGGTGATAACGTGACATACACCTACGGGCCTCCGGCTCACTCCATAGAGAACGCCTCATATACACTGAGGGTCCATGTGAGTGTGCCCGGGGCAGGTGTGAACGTGACTCCCACACCGACAGGGAACGTAACACCCACACCGACGATGAACGTGACTCCGACCGCCGAAGCGAACGTCACGATCACGTCGCCGGAGGAGGGTGCCAACGTCACTGCCGGGAACGTGACGGTTGCGGTGAACCTGACGAACTTCACGCTGGTCGAGCCGACCGGCCAGCCGAGTGCACCGGGCGAAGGCCACCTGCACTACTACCTGGATGCCGTGGTCCCGACGAACGCAAGTGAGCCCGCCATCCCGAAGACCGGCGGCTACGTCATCTCCACGAACACCTCCTACACCTGGGAGAACGTGACGCCGGGGGCGCACAACCTCTCGGTCCAGGTGGTCAACAACGACCACACGCCGCTCATACCGCTCGTGTTTGACACGGTCAACGTGACGGTCACCGGGGAGGCCAACGTAACACCCACACCGACGATGAATGTGACACCGACTCCGACAGGGAACGTGACTCCCACACCGACGGTGAATGTGACTCCCACACCGACGGTGAATGTGACTCCCACACCGACGGTGAATGTGACACCCACACCGACGGTGAATGTGACTCCCACACCGACGGTGAATGTGACTCCCA
>ENA-UOOH01002349-UOOH01002349.1-fermentation-metagenome-genome-assembly--contig:-NODE-2349-length-16454-cov-11.451735_pt1 | contig 16454 bp, 11 predicted proteins | sample MGYA00245778_ERZ724025 | MGnify/ENA primary metagenome ERZ724025 (study PRJEB28704, sample SAMN03018313) | fermentation metagenome | biome: anthropogenic terrestrial biome; feature: soil... | reverse complement strand
AATATTTATACAAAAAAAAAAAAGACTGCCTCTGGAATTATGAGACAGCCTCTTAAAAATATATTTTAAGATATTATTATTCCTTTACAATCTTATATTCTCCAATTCCTTTTTCTGTAATCAGTTTAAGAATATAGATTCCATTATTTAGAATTGAAACATCAATATCATTTGTCTTTTTAGTACGCATTACTTCCTTACCCAAAACATCATAAAGAATAATATCATTAACTTTCTCCATAGTCTCTATATTCAAAGCATTGCTAACAGGGTTAGGATATACCTTTGCTTCTATATCCTCTGTTTTTATTTCTGCTATTCCAATAGTGAAATAAGGACAAGCATAATTGGAGTTTACAACTGGATTACCCCAGTTCCATACACCCCAATTGCGGTTTGTAGCAATAGTATCACAACATGTGAAAGCTCCATCATTATCAAAGCTACTACCATTTCTAATTACTATACTCCCACGATTATCAACTGATTTCCTTGGTAGTTGGTGAAATAAACTATCAAGACCACATGCAGTAAGTCTGTTGCCACTGCAATCTATATTTGTTAAATTTACGCAATTACTTATGTTTATGCTTGTAATATTATTATAATGACAGTCCAAAGATCTTAATGCAACACAACCACTTACATCCAAAGAAGTAAATTCATTAAAGTTGCACTGCAAATGTTCTAAGGCAACACATCCGTTGACGTTCAATGATTGAATATCATTGTAGTAGCAATTTAATTCTTCTAAAGCTGCATTATGAGATGCATTCAAACCAGATATCTTATATTCGTTATTAGAGCAATAAAAGCCCCTGAGATCACCATAAACTCTCATTGTATTGCTTTGAGTATTGAAGTTAATAAATCCAGAATATGTTCCCACAACAACAGTTGTGTCGTAAGTACCACTTACCACTTTTACTGATGCAGTATCTGTAAAACCACTTAATTCGAGCTTTACCAATGTTCCTGGGTAAACTGTAAGTTCAATCCAGCGGTTCATATTAACCGTTTGTCCTGTTGCTGAAATTCCAGCAAACATTATTAGCCCAAATAGTGCTAAAAAAGAAATTTGTAATTTTTTTGTCATAGAAATTATATTTTATTTGTTAAAACTATACATGGCGCAAAGTTAAATTAATTTATTTGATATCTGCAAAATATTTGGAAATAATTTTAAAAAATTGTTTAGTGAAAAATATACAAGACTTATCTAGGAAAATGTCCTATATGTTTTGAAATATACTTGATATATTTTTATTTATACAAGAACTTTTTATGGATAATGTTCTTTACTATAAAAAAGGAATGGATTTTTATAGTGTTGCAAATTATCGGAAATAAAAAGCAAGGATTTAGTTTTTAAATCCTTGCTTTATTATATTTGTGTGAGATTATCTGTTCCTCTATTTGAGAAAGTTAAATTAAATCTTAGTAAGTTATCTGTTTATATTATTCTTCAACAATTTCAATGTTGTTAAGGAAATCAACGCTTTTTTGCATTAGAGTGAACATTATTTCGTCTTCTTTTATAAAGTTTACTTCCTTGCGGTATTCTTCAACAAATGATTCAATTGCATCAGATGATTTTAAACCTGTTTTTTGTTTTCTGAATTCAAGTGCTTGTGAAGCATTGAAAAGTTCAATTGCAAGTATTCTTTCAGTGTTATTGATAACTCTATAAAGTTTTGTTGCAGCATTTGAACCAAATGAAACATGGTCTTCTTGTCCTTGTGAAGAGTCAATCGTGTCTACTGATGCTGGTGTGCAAAGTTGTTTTGATTGAGAAACAATTGATGCTTGTGTGTATTGAGGAATCATAAAGCCTGAGTTAAGTCCAGGGTTTGCAACCAAGAATGAAGGCAGGTCTCTTTTTCCTCCAATTAGTTGATAGGTTCTTCTTTCTGAAATTGAACCAAGCTCTGCAACTGCTATTGCTAAAAAGTCAAGGTTTATTGCAAGTGGTTGCCCATGAAAGTTTCCTGCTGAAATAACCTGGTCGAGTTCTGGGAATACTGTTGGGTTGTCAGTTACGGAGTTTATTTCTGTTGTAATTACGCTTGATACCCAGCCAATAGCATCTTTTGATGCACCATGAACCTGAGGAACACAACGGAATGAATATGGGTCTTGAACGTGTTGTTTCTTTTGTTTTATTATCTCACTTCCTTCAAGAATTTCTCTAATATTCTTTGCTGTTTCAATTTGTCCTTTATGAGGTCTTACTTGATGAATTGGGTCAAAGAAAGGTTCAATTCTTCCGTCAAATGCTTCTAACGAAACGCACATGATAAGGTCAGCAAGGAATGATAGTTTTTGAGCTTTCAAAATACTCCAAACTGCATATGCACTCATAAATTGTGTTCCGTTGAGTAGTGCAAGTCCTTCTTTTGATTTTAATTCAATTGGTTTCCAGCCAAATTTCTTGTTGATTTCTTTTGCAGTGTATAGTTCTCCTTCATAATAAACTTCTCCCAATCCTAAAAGAGGAAGGCACATATGAGCAAGTGGTGCTAAGTCACCAGATGCTCCAAGAGAGCCTTGTTGGTAAACTACTGGATAAACTCCTTCGTTATAGAAAGAAATCAAACGTTCAATGGTTACTAATTGAGCTCCTGAATTACCATAAGAAAGAGATTGTATTTTGTTTAGTAGCATTATTCTAACAATTTCCTCTGGAACCTCTTCACCCATTCCACAAGCATGGGACATTACAAGGTTTTTTTGTAGTTGTGAGAGTTCTTCCTTGCTTATTGAGATGTTACATAATGAACCAAATCCTGTTGTAACTCCATAGATTGGTTCTTTTTGGTTTTTCATCTTCTTGTCAAGGTAGTTTCTGCAATCCTGAATTCTTTTTTTTGCGTCTTCCGAAAGTTCCAATCTCAAGTTGGAATCTAATATTTTTTCAACTTGTTTTAGTGTTAATTTCTTAGCACTGATTTTATGTGTTGCCATATATTAATTGTTTTTTATTTTTAATTTCTTGTTAGTTGTTTAGTTGTATTATCTCAACTTTATTAATCATTAACCATTAATCATTAATCATTAACCATTTATTCAAATAAACTACCTATTTCTCCCTGCTTGTTGGGATAATTCTTTCCTAAATGTTGATATGCTAATGGGGTTGCTTCTCTTCCTCGTAGTGTCCTCATCAAGAAACCTTCTTGAATTAGGAAGGGTTCATATACCTCTTCAATTGTTCCAGCATCTTCTCCAACAGCAGTAGCAATTGTTGTTATTCCAACAGGTCCTCCCTTAAATTTATCTATGATTGCAGAAAGAATTCTATTGTCCATTTCGTCCAACCCATATTTATCAACATTTAGAGCCAAGAGAGCCATTTGTGCAATCTCTAAATCAATGATTCCATTGCCTTTAATCTGAGCAAAGTCCCTAACTCTTCTTAATAGAAGATTGGCAATTCTTGGAGTTCCCCTGCTTCTTTTTGAAATCTCTTCGGCAGCATCATCCTCAATTGGTGTGTTGAGAATATTTGAAGAACGTTTAATTATCTTGTGAAGGGTTTCGTGATTATAGTATTGCAAACGTGAAGTAATCCCAAAGCGTGAACGAAGTGGTGCAGTGAGAAGTCCTGAACGTGTGGTTGCTCCAATTAGAGTAAAAGGAGATAGTTCAATCTGTACGCTTCTTGCATTTGGTCCAGATTCAATGAGGATATCAATCTTATAATCTTCCATTGCAGAATACAAGTATTCCTCAACCACAGGGCTCAAACGATGAATTTCATCAATAAATAGAACATCATTCTCTTCCAGATTGGTCAATATTCCTGCGAGTTCTCCTGCCTTATCCAAAACAGGTCCTGAGGTTAGTTTTAGATTTACTCCAAGTTCGTTGGCAATAATATGTGAAAGGGTTGTTTTCCCTAAACCAGGAGGTCCGTGCAAAAGAACATGATCTAAACTTTCATTTCTTTCCTTCGCAGCTTGAACAAATATCTTTAAGTTTTCAATAATTTGAGGTTGCCCTGCAAAACTATCAAAATGCAATGGTCTTAAAGCTCTTTCGAAGTCTTTTTCGGTGTTGTTAAGTCTTGAAGAATTAGGGTTTAGGTTCTCGTTCATTTAAAATTATTGCGAAATATTTTTGTTTTATGTATTTTATTCATATATTTGCCAAAAATTATTTTGGAAAATTATATTTGCAAAAATAATACTTTCCATTGTAAGTAACCAATAAATTCATTATTAATTTAAAAATTAATGCTTATGATGTCTCAGATAATAGTTGGAATTGATTTTTCTCAATCTTCATTAACTGCCCTAAGATTAGCTGTTGATATAGCAAATCGTACAGGAGCAAATATTCTAATGGCTTGGGTTGAATCCAAAGAAAAAGATAGAGAGGATGCAATTGAGGACCTTAAAAAGTTAGCAATAGACTATAAACCAAAATTGAATGGTAAGGATATTAGCTACATTACTTGTACAGGTAGGGTCTATCAAGGAATAGCTAAATTAGTTAAGGAAGAAAATCCTGACTTGCTTGTTATTGGAGCACACGGCATTAGTGGATTTGATGAGAAATATGCAGGTCAAAATACCTTTAAATTAGTTATTGAGTGTGATTCTCCCGTTCTAATAGTTAGAGAAACATTTAATTTTGATAAACATCTTGAAAAAATAGTGCTTCCAATTGACTCTTCAAGGGATACTCGTCAAAAGGTGCCTTGGACAATTGAGTTCGCAAAGATGTTCCCTCAATCTCATATTTGTATTTTGGGAGTTCAGACAAGTAATATTAAATCGGTTAGAAATGAGGTTAGGGGATTTGTTATGAGTGTTGAGAAATTCCTAACACAACATGGTTTACCATACAATACTGATTTTGTTGACACTGAAAATATAACAACAGCAACTTTGGATTATGCAAAAAGTATTAATGCTGACCTAATAGTTACTATGGTTGAGCAGGAAAAAACAATCACCAATTTCTTGTTCCTTGGACCATATTCACAACAAATGATTAATCTTTCACCATATCCTGTTTTGATTGTTCCTAATGTACAACTTCATGGAGCAGCAAAATAATAACTACTAATCTAAGTAATGAAAAAACTAAGAATACTTATACTGCTTTTTGCTCTATCACTACTATCACAAAACATTAAAGCACAGGTAGAAATTATTGCTGATGGAAGATTGCAAACCATTTTAGAACAGCATATTTCTTTTAATGAAATATCACGAACAGCAGTTGGATATAGGATTAAGATTGGTGTATTTACAGGAGCAGGTTCCAAACAAAGAGCTTTTGATTTAAGAGACGAGATAGTTAAGAATTTTCCCGACCTTAGAGCTTATGTCTTTTTTGAAGAGCCCAATTTCACCGTAAAATGTGGGGATTATTTAACCAAATTAGATGCTTTTGGACCATTTCTAAATCTAAAAACTATGTTCCCATCTGCATCAATAATTAGGGATTATATTAATTTTCCAGTACTATCGAAAGAAGATTTAGTTCTTCCAGAGTATTTTGAGGAAGAAGAATAAGAATTAAAAATAAGAATAAAATAATATGAATACTATTAAAAACTACATTGAAGAGAACAAGGAAAGATTTTTGAATGAATTATTTGAATTGATTCGCATACCATCAATTTCCTCAATTGAGGCACATAAACCAGATATGATTAGATGTGCTGAATATTGGAAAAAACTAATACTTGAAGCAGGAGCAGACAAGTGTGAGATTATGCCAACTAAGGGTAATCCTGTTGTTTATGCAGAAAAAATAATTGACCCAAAGCTTAAAACAGTTATGATTTATGGTCATTATGATGTTATGCCAGTAGATCCTGTTGAATTATGGAATACACCTCCTTTTGAGCCAGAAATTAGAGATGGCAAGATATGGGCACGTGGAGCAGATGACGATAAAGGACAAGCTTTTATGCATGCAAAAGCTTTTGAATATATGGTTAAAACCAATCAATTACCATGTAATGTTAAGTTTATGCTTGAAGGAGAAGAAGAAATTGGTTCTCCATCACTTTATCCGTTCTGTGAAGAAAATAAAGAATTGCTAAAAGCAGACATTATTCTTGTTTCAGATACCTCAATGATTGATAAAGATACTCCATCAATAACAACTGGATTAAGAGGATTGGGTTATGTTGAAGTTAAGGTTACTGGACCAAATAGAGACCTTCACTCAGGACTTTATGGAGGAGCAGTTGCTAATCCAATAAATATTCTATGTGAAATGATAACCAAGCTAACCGACTCCAATAACCATATTACTGTTCCAGATTTCTATAAGGAAGTTGTTTTTGTTTCAGATGAGGAAAGAGCTTTAATGGCACAAGCACCATATGATGAAAAAGAATATAAGGCTGCTTTAAATGTTGATGAACTTCATGGAGAAAAAGGTTATTCAACAATTGAACGCACAGGTATTCGTCCTTCATTAGATGTTTGTGGAATATGGGGGGGGTATCAAGGAGAGGGAGCAAAAACAGTTATTCCTTCAACAGCACATGCTAAAATATCTTTCCGTTTGGTTCCTGACCAAGACTATAATGTAATTACAGAAAGATTTAAACAATACTTCGAAAGTTTAGCACCAAAGAGCGTTAAGGTTGAGGTAACTCCACTACATGGAGGTTATGCTTATGTTTCTCCAATTGATATGCCAGCTTATAAAGCAGCTGAAAAAGCTTATCAAACAACTTATGGAAAAAGACCTATTCCAACAAGAAGTGGTGGTTCTATTCCAATTGTTGCAGGGTTTGAAAAAATACTTGGAATTAAATCAATTCTTATGGGATTTGGTTTAGGTTCAGATGCAATTCACTCTCCAAATGAAAACTATCCTTTGGAACAATTCTTTAAGGGAATAGAAACAATACCTTATTTCTATAAGGAATTTGCAAAAGAAAATATAGCTTAAACGCTAATATATTTTTTACGAATTAAGCAGAGCTATTTTTGGTTCTGCTTTTTTTATTTCTTCTCATTATCATACATCCACTTAGCATCGTTTTTTAAGACCTCTTCAACGCTTTTGTTTTCTTTCTTAGCTTTTTCAACAATTGATTTATACCAAGCAGGATTATTCTTTATTTCAGTTTTGATATCATCAATTCTTTCTTGTTCAGTAAGAATGATGGATGATTTAGTATATAATGTTTGAGTATCATTTAATACATTGCTGATTGATAGGGTTGATGCAATAAGATTTTTTCCTGTTATTCTGAAAATACTACTCTTATGTCCTTCTTTTGTTGAAACAGCTATATTATTACTATGATAATTGCCAAAAGAATTAATGTAGAGATTATTAATCGATACAGTATCCCAAGCATTTTGACTTGCAATGGAAACATTAAAAGTCTTAAATGGACTATGATATAAAACAATTATTGTATCACAAATAATTTCATTTTGTTTTTGAGGTAAATCCACTCCTTTAAGTCCTGCAAAATACATAATTGCATCATTAGTTTTGCTGGCTTGTTTGAAAAAGCAAACCCAAACCTTATCTTGTGTGCTGTTCTTTTCTACAAAACGTTCATAATTATCAATGAAATTATATTTCTTCCCAACCTGCTTAACAAAGAAATCTTTCCAACTAAAATACTGTTTAGTTACCCATTGTCCCATATAGGAAGTTGTGTTGTGAGCTTGTTCAAAACAAATTGGAGTTGTGGTTGAGAAATTAGGAATAACCTCTTGTTTTATTGCATAATCAGCCATTTCAAAACGAATATTTGATGTTTCCATATCATTTGCAACAGCTCTATTGCTTGCTTGGGTAAGTGTGTTAACCCAAAAGAAAAGCACGCAAACAAAAACTTGAAATATTATTCTTAATGGTTTTGAAAAAGATACAAGATTTAAAAGTGCAAATAAAACCATCAATAAACTTAAAGAATAGCCAAAGAAAGAAAAGAATGTAGGAACATAGCTATGCCAGTTCTGCAAATAGTAATGAGAAGAGGAAGAAACAATCAATAGGGGAATGTAAACAAGACATATTCCAAGAAGAAAACCCCAAAGAAGATGAATGTATTTAATGTTTTTGTATTTATTTAAAGCATAATAGGTCAAAACCATAATAATCAATCCCTGCACCAAAACAACCAAATCCATTCTATAAGTTTTGAAAATTCCATCCAAACTCATTGTATGTTTGAAAAGCAAACCATTATATTCATAAAAAACTTGCAAAGGAAAAGATAGCTTACTCATTAAGGTTGCAGTTGAAAACAAACCACCAATTGTTAAATCATCTGAAAGAGAAGCACCAGCATATTTAGGAGGATAAAAATACTGAAAACTAAAATAAGCAATCAAATAGATTAAACCTCCAATAATAAATGGAAAAATATTTTTAAGAGTCTTTAAGTAGTTTTCCTTTGTTCTGATTGAAAAAACCTCATTCTTCCAAATAGCAACCATAAAGAAAACCAAGTAATACATCATAAAGGTTTCATAAAACAAGGTTGCAATAAACATTAGAATTGCAGAGATATATAGATATTTCTTTTTCTTTAAGTCAAAAAATGAAATAAAGAAATGCAGTGAAGCTAAAATAAAACAAAAACCAGTTGTAAAAAAGAAAGGATAAGCAGTTGTTATGGAATGGAAACCAATAATTTGAAAGCTTGAAGAAAGGAGAATAGCAGTAAGAAGAGTAATTGAATTGCTTTTAAAAACTCTTTGAATTAGAGTAGAAAATAAAACAAAACTTGCAACAATTGGAAGAATATAAGTTAAGTCAAAATAAATAGGATTATCAATTAAGTAGGGAACAGTTTGAATATAGCGAGAAATGAAAAAATAAAACCTTCCTTGAAGAAATGGCCAGTTCCCAACCACATGCCCCCAATGACCTTTGCAAGTTTCAGTATATAAATCTATATCATCACCAACAGTAAATCCAACCTTTGTAAGAGGATAGAAAGTAATGATATAAACCAAAAACAATAAAAAGTAAATAGTAAACTTTTCCTGATTAAAGTTATTAGTATTTATTTTCATACTCTTCAATTAAGTATAAACGTGATTATCACGTCTCTACATTTTATAATAATGATTTTAATTGTTCTGTGATTGAAGAGATTTTTTGCTCTGCGTCGGATAGTTTTTTTCTTTCATTTTCTACCACTTGTGCTGGGGCTCCACTAACAAATTTTTCGTTAGAGAGTTTTCCTTTAACGCTTTTGGCAAAACCTTCATAGTATTTTAAGTCTTGTTGCAACTTCTTTATTTCTTCTTCTTTGTTTATGGTATCTCCAAGAGGAATAAACATTTCTGTTGTTCTGACCATTAAAGATAATGCTCCTTCTTTTTTATCAGCGATATATTCAAGATTAGAAATATTACAAAGCTTTGCAATTATGCCATCAAATTCTTTATTATCATTTGAAGATTCTTTAACGAAAAGTTCCAAAGCAATTTTTTGAGCTATATTCTTTTCATTTCTAACCTGACGTATTGCAGCTATCTTTTCTTGTGCAAAAGCAAAGTCGGAAACTATTGTAGAACGGCTTTCAAATATCTTTGGCATTTGAGCAATCATAATATAGTCGTTTTCATTTCTTTCTCCAATAATATGATAAATCTCTTCTGTAAGGAATGGCATATATGGATGAAGAACTTTCATTAGGTCTTCAAAAAGCATTATGGTTTGATTATAAGTCTCTTTATCAATTGGCATTTGATAAGCTGGCTTAATAATCTCCAAAAACCAAGAACAGAAATCATCCCAAATAAGCTTATAAACCTTCATTAAACTTTCACTCAAACGATATTTTGCAAAATCATCTTCCAATTCAATAAGAGTTTCATTAAGTTTTTCTCTAAACCAATCAATAGCAATTTTAGAGTGTTGTGGTTGTTCAATATCTGCAATTTCCCAACCCTTAATAAGTCTTAAAGCATTCCAAATCTTATTAGAGAAGTTTCTTCCTTGTTCACAATAGCTTTCATCAAACAAAAGGTCGTTTCCAGCAGGGGAGGACATAAGCATTCCAACTCTAACACCATCAGCACCATAATTTTCAATTAAACCAATTGGGTCAGGACTGTTTCCAAGCGACTTACTCATCTTTCTTCCCTGTTTATCTCTAACAATTCCTGTTAAATAAACATTTTTAAAAGGTATTTCTTCTTTATATTCTAAGCCAGCAATAATCATTCTTGCAACCCAGAAGAAAAGAATTTCAGGAGCAGTGATTAAATCATTGGTAGGGTAGTAGTATTTAATATCTTTATTCTCTGGATAACGGATTCCATCAAAAACACTAATTGGCCATAACCATGAAGAAAACCATGTGTCCAAAACATCTTCATCTTGTTTTAAATCATTAAGTGTATAGTTTTCATTAGGGAATTTATTCAAAGCAATCTTTAAAGCTTCTTCCTTAGTTTTTGCAACAACAATCTCTTTGTTTGGCAAATAGTAAGCAGGAATACGTTGTCCCCACCATAATTGGCGAGAAATACACCAGTCCTTAACATTCTCCATCCAATGGCGATAAGTGTTTTTGAACTTAGCAGGGTGGAATTTAACCTCGTCATCTTCCACAACACGAAGAGCTTCTTTTGATATATCTTCCATCTTTAAGAACCATTGAACAGAAAGTTTAGGCTCAATTACTGCATCAGTTCTTTCAGAGCAACCAATCTTATTAATATAATCCTCTTCCTTAAACATTAAATCAGCTTCTCGTAAATTCTCAACAATCTTCTTCCTGCAATCGAATCTATCCATTCCTTTATATTGCATTCCATGTTCATTCAATGTTCCATTATCATTGAAAATATCTATGCTATCCAATTTATGTTTCAGACCAAGAGTGTAGTCGTTAATGTCGTGAGCAGGTGTAATCTTCAATGCACCTGTACCAAATTCCCTATCAACATATTCATCAAAGATTATTGGAATAGCTCTATTAACTATTGGAATAATTACTTTCTTTCCTTTTAAATGAGAAAATCTTTCGTCCTCAGGATGAACGCAAACAGCAGTATCTCCCAAAATAGTTTCTGGACGAGTTGTTGCAACCACAACAAAATTATCTTCTCCCTCAATCTTATATTTTAAATAATAAAGCTTAGAGTTTTGTTCCTTAAAAATAACTTCTTCATCACTAAGAGCAGTCAATGCCTTAGGGTCCCAATTCACCATTCTAATACCTCGATAAATTAGTCCTTTATTATATAAGTCAACAAATACATCAATAACCGATTCGTAAAGAGCATCCTCCATAGTGAAGCGAGTTCTTTCCCAATCGCATGAAGCACCAAGCTTTTTCAATTGTTCTAAAATAATTCCACCATGTTTTTCCTTCCATTGCCAAGCATGAGAAAGAAATTCATCTCTTGTAAGATTTTTCTTATCAATACCTTCTTCTTTTAGCTTAGCAACAACCTTAGCCTCTGTTGCAATGGATGCATGGTCAGTTCCTGGAACCCAACAAGCATTCTTACCCAACATTCTTGCCCTACGAACCAAAACATCCTGAATGGTATTATTGAGCATATGTCCCATATGTAGTATTCCAGTTACGTTTGGAGGTGGAATAACAATACAATAAGGCTCTCTTTCATCAGGTTCGGAATGGAAAAGATTATCCTTTATCCATTTATCATACCACTTGTCTTCAATTAGCTTAGGGTCATATTTTGCAGCAAAATCACTCATAGGAATTATTATTTTTCTTTTAATACAATCTGCAAAGATAAATGTTTTCACTCAAAATTAGAAATCAAAATTTCAAAATACTTATTTGGCATAATATTTGTTTATATATTTGCATTATTAAACTTAATACAAAATCAGCTTTATGAAAAGAATAATCGTTATTTTAGCATTAGTTTTTAGTTTCACTTTAAACTCATTTGCTCAGGAAGAATTACCTACTTATAATGGAAAAATCAATCAAGTGAAGGTCTTTTTGCAGCAGGCACAAATTGAAAAAACTGTATCATTTCCACTCAAAGCAGGAAATAATGAAATCATACTCGTAGGTAATTCGCAGTATATGCAAACCCAAAGTCTTCAATTTACCTCAATCAACGATTATATTATAACTGATTTTACCCCATTTATCCAATATGTCCAACCCAAACAACCATCCGAAGAAAAGCTATCCAATGAGAAGAAAATAAGACTAAAAAACCTAAGAGATTCACTTGAAATTTTAAGCAACCAAAATTCCGATTCTTACACTCTTACATCAATACTCAATAAGGAGAAGCAAGTTTTGGAAAATATGAAGATAATCTCACAACCACAATCCATTGATTCAATCCCCAAGATTAAAGATGGCCTAAGCTATTATAGGGATAAGATGATTGAAGTAAACAAAATGCTTCAAAAAGAAAACGCCATAATTGCCAAGAGAACAAAAACAATTAATGAAGTAAATAATCAAATAAATATTATTCTTCAAGGTGCAGTAGATAAGTTTCAACCACGCAATGAATACTATATAAGACTTAATATTTACAGCGAAAAGAATATACCAATGTCCAAACTTAGCTACACATATAATGTAGGTGGAGTCTATTGGCAACCATTCTACGATGTAAAATTCACTAAGCCAACCGACCCAGCATCATTTGTACTAAAAGCACAACTAACCCAACAAACAGGAGAAGACTGGAACGATGTAAAACTAATCTTTTCAACAGAGCAACCCAATAATCGAAGAGTTTTAGGCACCCTATATCCTTACTATTTACAACCTCATCAACAACACACAAGATCATATAGAAAACAAACAAATAATATTGAAAGTATATCTGCAAAAGTAGCTGGTGTTTCAGAAGATGCAGCTGAATATGGAGTTCCAACAGCAAATGCAACAAAATATTCCGAAATGACAGTATCACAAATAACCATGTTAGGAAAAGAATATGAAGTAGGGATGAAACACACCATAATAAGCGATGGAAAAGAAAAAATTATATCCCTTGAAACCAAATCAACAAAAGCCGACTACAAACACTACACAATACCAAAAATTGGAAAAGCAGCATATATCTCAGCCCTAATGTCACAATGGGAAGACTTAGAACTAATGGATGCAAATGGCAAGATATACCTTGAAAACAACTATATAAACGATACATATATAAGCTCATCCAACACCTCTGACACCCTAAACCTATCAATAGGACAAGACAAAAGAGTAGCAGTAGATAGAAAAGTATCAAAAACAAAACCAGAAAAGACAGGACTATTGAGCAACACCATAGAAACAATAGTAACCATAACCCTATCAATAAAGAATAATAACCAAACCCCAATAGATATAAACGTAGTAGACCAAATCCCACTATCCAATCAAGAAAACATAAAAATAACAGCAGGAGACCTATCAAAAGCACAATACGATGAAAAAACAGGAAAACTAACTTGGGATTTCTCACTAAAACCATTAGAACAAAAAACCATAACCTTCAACTACACAGTCCGCCAACCCAAAGGAGTAAATATAATATTGAATTAAACTAATTAATTTATTAGTCAGAATCAAGATTTACAGGATTTAAAGATTGATAGGATTTCAATTAAGAAAACAAATTTGTTGTGCGGTATATGTTATGCCGCACTTTTTTATTATACGGATTTCTTTGCTGTGCAAAGCGACAAAGTCGATAACTTGCTAAGGCAAGTGGCAAGCCGATAATCAACCTCTCCAAAAACATCAATCATAATGAAAAATATAAGGGACATAAATAAAAATATATCGGACATATACAAAAATATAAGGGATATATTTACAAATATAAGGGACTTATTTTCAATTATGATTAAGATTTATTTTCAATAACTCCTTATTCTATTTCAATAACTCCTTATTCTAATTTGCTGAAATAAGGAGTTATTTTAAAAAGATTTATTTGCCTCTTTTATTTATTTATCATATTTATCGGATAAATCTTATTAAATCTTAGGATTATTATTTATACCTTTGCAATGTTATGACAGAGAATTTAGAATTGTTAAGCATTAAGGATGCAAGTGTTTGGGCAACAAGATATTTAGGTAAGAATGTTACGCCTGCAAATATCTCCTATCTTGTTAATTATGGTAAGGTATCGAAGGTTGGAGAAAATGGAAGCACTCAGGTTGTAAAGGAAGAATTGGTTGAGTATTATAGTAAGTATAAGTCGGATAGGGAAAGCTCGTGGAAAGAGAAATTGGGCGATGATTTGAATTGGGCTTTATCCTTCGAAGAGTTAAAAGAATCTGAAACTACTAAGCATGTTAATAGACTTCACCCATATAAGGGAAAGTTTATCCCTCAATTAGTTGAATATTTCTTGGATTCTCATACAGATGGTTTTAAGAAAGAAGTTTATTTCAAAAAAGGAGATATTGTCTTAGATCCTTTCTGTGGTAGTGGCACTACATTGGTTGAGTCTAATGAATTAGGTATTAATGCTATTGGTATAGATGTTTCGGTTTTTAATACTCTTATTTCCAATACAAAGGTTTCTAAACATGATTTACATAAATTGGAGGTTGAAATCAAAAGGATTACCAAGCTACTTTATGAATTTATTTCATCTACCCATACCCTCCAATTTGAACAAGAATTATTAGCAGAACTTTCTGTTTTCAATAATAAATACTTTCCTGTGCCTGAATTTAAGCGCAAGGTTCAACTGAAATTGATAGATGGGAAAAAATATGGTGAAGAGAAGGAAAAAGAGTTTTTGCCGATTTATTATCAATTAGTTGAAAAGTATAATATTGAATTGCTTCAACCAAATAATAATAGTTTTCTTGAAAAATGGTATATAAAACATATCAGAAGAGAGATTGATTTTGTATTCCAAGAGATTAAGAAGGTTGAAGATGAAAACACTAAGAAGATATTAACCATTATTCTAAGCAGGACAATGCGTTCTTGTAGGGCAACTACTCATGCGGATTTAGCTACATTAATAGACCCTGTAATTACTACCTATTATTGTTCTAAGCATGGAAAGATTTGCAAACCATTGTTTTCTATTCTTAAATGGTGGGAGCAATATAGTAAGGACACCATTAAGAGATTCAAGGAATTTGACTCATTAAGGACAGATACTAAGCAGATTTGCATTACTGGGGATAGTCGCCAGGCAGATATTATTTCAAAAGTAGAGAAGAGGGATAAAGAGTTTGCAGATATTATTAAGAAAAGAAAAATCAATGGCATATTTTCTTCTCCTCCCTATGTAGGATTAATTGACTATCATGAGCAACATGCTTATTCTTATGATTTATTTGGCTTTGAAAGAAAGGATGAATTAGAAATAGGACCGCTATACAAAGGAGGCGGTAGAGCCGCACAAGAAAGCTATGCAGAAGGAATTTCTGATGTATTAATCAATTGTAAGAAATACTTAGCAGAGGATTATAATATTTTCCTAGTCGCAAACGATAAACATAACCTATACCCCAAAATAGCCGAGCGTTCAGGAATGAAAATAGTAAACCAATTCAAACGCCCAGTACTTAACAGAACAGAAAAAGACAAAGGAGCATACTCCGAAATAATATTTCACTTAAAAGAAAAATAAAATGGCACTTACAAATGATCAAAGACAAGAAATCAAAAATGTTATTTCTAATTGTTTGAGAAATAAATTTAAAAACTATGTTCCTCAAAATAATTATATGCCATTTCATTTTAGATTATTAGGTAAGGATAGGATGGCATTGTATTCTTTTATGCAGTCCTTGCTTACAACTTTTGGAACTTCTATTTTTGAACCAGTTGCAGCAGCATTAGCCAAAACTAAATTTGCTCGTGTAGAAACTCAGTATGTAGTGGGTAATACTATTTATAGCCAATGCCAACAATGTGTGCAAACCATAATTAATGAATTAACTATACAGGCTAAACCAGATAAAATTAATGAATTAAGTCGATTAAATAATTCATTAAGAGGGGATATGAATAGTCTTAAACCTATGAAAGTAGATTTGTTTTTGGAGACTGAAACAGGGGAGCAATATCTTTTCGACCTTAAAACAGCTAAACCAAATAAGGGTGATTTCCAAAAGTACAAGCAAACATTATTAGAGTGGGCAGGAATTGCCTATACAAATGATAAAGATGTAAAAGTCCATTCACTTATAGCTATACCTTATAATCCATATCATCCAGAGCCATATCAGTTTTGGACATTGGCTGGAATGCTCGATTTAAAAGAAGAATTGATGGTAGATAAAAGGTTTTGGAATTTCTTAGGAGGAGAAGGTGCTTACGATGAATTGTTAGAGTGTTTTGAAAGTGTAGGTATTGAGATGAGAGATGAAATAGATGCATATTTCTCTCGATTTAAATAAAAGAATCCTTTTATACTCATACAAAAAACATAACCTAATAATAAAAAAGTGTGGCATAGCATATACCGCACAACATAAATTGGTACTAAATAGAGCGTTATTTTGAATACCTTCCTATGGTT
>ENA-UOOH01002348-UOOH01002348.1-fermentation-metagenome-genome-assembly--contig:-NODE-2348-length-16463-cov-19.044551_pt1 | contig 16463 bp, 17 predicted proteins | sample MGYA00245778_ERZ724025 | MGnify/ENA primary metagenome ERZ724025 (study PRJEB28704, sample SAMN03018313) | fermentation metagenome | biome: anthropogenic terrestrial biome; feature: soil... | reverse complement strand
AATGCGAGGGATGGGATTCGAACCCACGGACCCCTGCGGGAGTGGATCTTAAGTCTATCACATTCACTTGGCGCTGTATACCCTAATACCGGCGCCAGGGGGAGTGATAGAACAATGGATGAACTTGACAAGATGAAATCGCTTGATGCCACCAACCGCAAGCACCTCGAAGGCTACATCCGAGGGCTTCACCTCAAGCAGCTCAAAGAGGAGACTATCAGAACAAAACTCTGGCGCACCTATCCGTTCCTCCAGTTTATCAACTTCATCGATGCAAAGGACGTCGTCCGGGAACAGCTGGAAGATTACGTTATCGAGCGACAGAGGCAGTGCAGCCCCTTCACGGTTCAGGGCGACATCCTCGAGTTGAAACTCTTCTTCCGCTGGCTCATCCCGGGGAGAGAGAAAGACCTCTTCAAGAACATCAGGATCAAGAAGCCACGCCGGCACCTCCCTGTGGAGCAACTCATCACCCGCGAGGACATCACCCGGCTCGTCGACGCTTGCGACAAGCCTCGCGACCGGGCGCTGATCATGCTCATGTGGGACTCCGGCGCCCGGATCGGGGAACTCCTTAAACTCAACATCGGCCACGTCCAGTTCGACCGCTACGGTGCGGTGGTGATCGTAAACGGCAAGACCGGGATGCGGCGCCTCCGCCTGATCAGCTCCGTGCCGGACATCCAGACCTGGATCAATATGCACCCACTCCGGACGGACGCGAACATGCCACTCTTTGTAACCTCCCGGAGGTATAGGCACGAACCCCGGCGACTGAGTGCCCGGACCGTTGAGAACTGGCTGAAGTACGTCGCCCGGAAACTTGGCATGACGAAACCGATCCACCCGCACGCCATCCGCCATGCCAGGCTCACGGACCTGACCCGGAGCAACGGTAAGAAGCAGGGGCTCTCGGAGATGGAACTCCGGCTCGTGGCCGGCTGGGAGAAGAACAGCGCAATGCCGGAGGTGTATATCCATCTGTCCGGTGCGGATGTCGAGCGAAAGTTTCTGGAGAATGCCGGGTTCATCGACGACGCCCCCGATCCGGCGGATACCGCGCTCGAGCCCCGGCAGTGCCCGCGGTGCAAGAACCTGAACGCCCACGACGCCCTCTACTGTGCGACGTGCTCGATGGCGCTCGTCGAGGAGGCGGCGAGGAAGGTGGATGAGTCAACGGAGGAGGCGAAGAAGAGTGCGGATTATCTGGAGTTGGTTCGGCAGATTAAGAAGGATTTGGGGTTATCTTGATTGTCTGATGACCTTGCTCGCAAAGGAGAACAAGGCCATCTCAACATCAGCGCACTCCCAGATCCCTTTCTTTCTCAGACCCCTTGCATACATCAATTCAGGATGTGGGCACGGCATGCCAGACTGATTTAGTTCACTGGCAATCATCCGGAGTATCTGAATCCATGTCCCATATTCGGACGGCCATTCGGCCTGCTGGTACTTCAGATCCCACCGGTTGCCATTATACTCCACTTTGAGCGACAGCAATTCGGTATGCTGCGATGCGGGGTCACCCCGGCCGAACACCTGGCAGAGTCGCTTGTCTATCGCGCCGTACTCCCACGGCATCGCAAACCGAAGCAACTTGCTCTGGTATACCTTCCCGAAATAGCTCATCTGGGGAGCGAGAACTTTAATTCCCTTCACCGGGTTGCTCTCAACCCAGTCGGCATATGTACCATCAACGTAGAGAGGTAACTCGATACGGTCTCGGCAGGTGATCTTATCCTGTGAAGGGTGTCCTCCCCACCGCGCAATCTGCAGCAGGTGCTCCTTGGTGATACAGTTCCGCTTAGCTGCATCAATCATGGTGCATTCAAGTCGCACTATGTCTTGGAATCCGGTTTTCCAACTATCATTTCCCCAATCATAAGATTGGTAATCTTGGGAAAGCGAGATTTCTGAGAGTAGTTCCAGCACTTTCTCCTGCGTACTCTCCGGCAGGGTAAACGAACGTATAGCCATTGTAGTCACCTCATAGTTATGCGAGAATCTTTACCCGGCACGGATTTGCGACCAGGTAGTCTATCCGATAAGGGTTCTCCATCCTCAACTCAACATCTTCACCGTCGAATCCTTTGACATACTCCTGAACTCTCCCGGTAAATGCGATACAGTCTCCGGCTTCGACATCCGCATCTTCCAATGCCCACGGCTGGTTTATCCAAACATGATCCGTGAGTCTTTGTCCGGACGCACTTCTGACAGAGCGCAGGAGAGCAGACCGAAATACCCTCCCGTGTCTTCGGTAGCTGAAGAAGCCACAGAATCGTGCCGTCATGTCGACGTCTTTTCCATCCAGTCCCTGAAGGTTTGTTCTCATGCTTTCACCGCCCCGAAGGGCAAATAAGAAATAGCTGGGAACTATAATATCCCTGCTAACGTTAGCACATTTAGCAATGTTAGCATTAGGTGGTTGACGATGAACGGCTTGCCGAAAAACATCCATGTCGTGCCCATCGGTCACGAGATCGACAGAGCAGTGCGCCCCTTTGACCATTGGTCTGCAGATAAAGTATACATCCTTGCAGTAACTGACCGGAAGAAGTATACAAAAGAGATGATCGACCAGCAGGAGCACTTCACCCGCCGGGTCACCGAAGGACTCGAAGAGCGACGCATCGCGACTCAAGTCATCGCCGCGGACTTGTTTGATGTGCTCACGACCATGCAGCACATCTCATATATCATCCGTCAAGAACGGGACGCCGGGAACAACGTGTATGTCAACATATCAGCCTGTGGCCGTCTTACGTCGATCGCCACTGCATTTGCTGCAATGGCAGTGAGCAGAGACTTTGGAGATGAGAAAAAGACCCCGGTCATGGTATACTATGTGCATGCTGACAGGTACTCGGAAACCAAAGAGGAGCGATTGCAACATGGGCTTTCGATCTGCACCGGCGAGAAAATCATGGAGTTTGAAAATTTTCAGATCGTCATGCCCGACCCTGTAAGCACCGACCTTCTCGCTTATCTCATGGAAAAAAGGGACGGTATAGAAACGGACGAACTGTTTGATTTCTTACGAGAGAGGAAAGTTGAAGAGTTTGAGAAAGATTTCCGGTCACCCGAAAGAGATTTCGAGAGACGACGTGCTCAGAGTAAATACCTTATGATGGCAAACAACCGGTACCTGAATAAACTGCAGAGACAAGGATACATCGCGGTGAAAAAACAGCGACTCAAAAAAATCATCTCCATCACACGCGCAGGAAGACACATCGCCAGCATCAGTGGTAGAATCCAACCATCTCGTGATCGTTTTCATTAAAGCACTTGCACCGAGCACGGTTCTCGCTTAAGACCACCTCTCACCAACCTCTTTTTGTGTGCGGGAACCTGCCCGGGGCCAAGTGACCAAACCCCCGTTCTTTTCAGCACCGATCACTCCGATCCACCCGCACAGGAGCAGCCCATGAGAGAGATCACCCAGGAAGTACTCGACCACATCCCGGACCCCATTGCAAAACTCGTCTGGGAGAAGTGGATCGCCGACGGTAAAGCCAGATTGATAACGCCACACAACGAGGGAACGAAATGCAACGCACAGACAGGATAGGCGGCAGCCCACAGGATGAAGCGTGCACCAACATCGATTCACACGGGACTGCCAACAACTCTTCTCCGTCCGGAGTTATAAGTCCAACTCCCGAGAAGCGAATGGCAGGTGTCGTCCCGCTCTACCTGGTCCAGCAGGTCGTGGCCGCCGAGATCGGCCGATACGGCCGGGCGGTGCGAGAGATCCACATCGTCCGGACCGGCTGCCACTACTACACCGTCACAACCCTGACGGGACAGGAGGTGGCCGGCCATGACTGAACCCGGGACCCTCTCCCACAGCACCGGCGGAGCGCTCCACATCGCCGTCGACGCCGAGCACTACCGGATCGAGGCTGAAGACCTCAAGAGCCTGCTCTTCTATGGCCGGGTAATTCCGATCACCGAGGACCGTTCACGGACGACCCCCGGCGGGATCCTGGTCAGCGAGACCGCCATCGAAGGACACGCAGCGATGAACGCTTCGGGCAAGGCAGTGATGCTCCATACCCGTGTCGGCTCCTACATCGTCCCGCTCGTCAGTTTCCAGCGGGTCGCCCGCGGAGAGGCCATCTCTGCCCCGCTCTTCCCCCTCATCCCGGGGGTGACGGGATGAGCGACGGGCCACCGGGCCGGAGCTCGAGCACCAGAGGTGCGAGTAACGGCGACATCAGAAATGTGGTCAACGTGCTCGCCCCCGACGGCGGCGTGGTCGAGGTCCGGGCGCTCGCCGACGGTGTCACCCACTCCGGCTACTTCGACGACTACGAGGCACTCGCCCGGGCCGTGGAGGCCCTCGACGCCGACCCCTCGGTCGCCGGGATCTACGTCACCCTCAATGATGTGAACCCGGCGCTCCTTGCCCGCCGGGCGAACCGGATCAAGCTGCGTCTTTCCCGCAAGGATGCCACGACCGCCGACGCCGATATCATTCGCCGGCGCTGGTTCCCGGTCGACATCGACCCGGTCCGGCCGAGCGGGGTCTCGTCGACGGACGCCGAGCACGAAGCGGCACTCGCCGCCGCGGAGCGGATCGCGATCTGGCTCGCGGAGCAGGGGTTCCCCGCTCCCATCCGGGCCGACTCGGGCAACGGCGCCCATCTCCTGTACAGGATCGACCTTCCAAACGACGACTCCTCAACCGCGCTCGTCAGGGGCGCGCTTGTGACCCTCGATGCCCTCTTCTCGAACGAGACCGTCACCGTCGATACCGCAAACCACAACGCCGCCCGGATCTGGAAACTCTACGGCACCTGCTCCCGGAAAGGCGACTCCACCCCGGAGCGGCCCCACCGGCGGGCAAAGTTGCTCGCCGTGCCGGATGAACTCAGGATCGTCCCTCGAGAAAGCCTGCAGCACCTCGCCGGGCTCCTCCCGCGGGAAGAGCCTCCTCAGAGAAAAAACGGCCCCGGCATCGACCTTGCCGCCTGGCTCGCGGAGCACGGGATCGCCGTCCGGAGCACACGGCCCTGGCAGGGGGGGACCCTCTTCACCCTCGAGGACTGCCCGTTCTCGTCGGCACATAAGGACGGCGCCTTTGCCGTCCAGTTCGCAAACGGCGCCGTCTTCGCCGGCTGCCACCACCAGACCTGCGGCGGGGGCGCCCAGCGCTGGCCGGAACTCCGGGGGATGTATGAGCAGAAGAGACGCAAGCCGGAGGTCCGGGCCGAGAGGGAGCAGGAGGAGCAAACAACCTCTCCTCCCGGCGAACACCACGAGCGTGCCCTTGCGATCCTCCAGAACGGCGACCCGCTCGCCTTCCTCCTCGACACCTTCAACAAGAGCCACGTCGGCGACCGGACCGTCGCGGAGTGCCTGATCATGTCCGTCGCCTCGCAGTCGGTCGCGAACACCAAGGGGCTGCACGTCTCGATCTCCGGCAACTCCGGCAAGGGGAAGAGCCACGCCTGCACCACGATGCTCAACCTCATCCCAGAGTCCCACAGGATGACCGGCACCGTCTCGAACAAGGCGCTCTACTACGCTGACGACCTCCGGCCGGGGACGGTGATCCTCTTCGACGATACCTCGCTCTCAGACGACCTGCAGGAGGTCCTGAAGTCGGCCACCTCGTCCTTCCACGAACCGATCGAGCACCGGACCGTCACGGCCGACCGGCAGCTCCGGGTCTGCTCGATTCCCGAACGGTGCGTCTGGTGGCTCGCCAAGGTCGAGAACCCCGGCGACGACCAGGTGATGAACCGGATGCTGACGGTCTGGATCGACGACTCGGCCGAGCAGGACCGGGCGGTGCTCGAGCACCTCAAGGAGACGGAGGCGAGCAGACCTGCCAGGGGCGACGACCCGGACGTCCTCACCGCCCGGGCGCTCTGGTCGATCGTGAAGCAGCAGCGGATCTTCGTCCACATCCCCTTCGCCCGGCGGATAGGATTTTCGAACGTCGCGAACCGCAGGAACCCCGCGATGCTCTTTGACCTGATCAAGTGTCACGCGGCCCTCCGGTTCCTGCAGCGGGAGGGGAAGGAGATCGATGGGGAGGTCCGGATCGCGGCGACCCGGCAGGACTTCGATGCAGCCGTCCGCCTCTACGCTGCGATCAACCAGGAGGGCGGCGGGCAGGACTCGAAGATGACCCGGAACGAGGCCGCGGCGCTCGCCACCATCGCCCGGATGGGCTGGGAGTCGTTCACCGTCCGGATGCTGCAGGAGGCGACGGGGCTCTCCTACCACCAGGTCCGGCGGATCCTGCAGGGCTACACCGCGAGGGGCATGACCTATTGCGGGCTGCTCGAGAAGTGTCCTGCCATCAGTGTGGTGGACGCGACGGTCATCGACGAGAGCACCGGGACGACCGTCCGCCGGCACGAGTCCCACTTCCAGTTCGACGCCGGGCGCTACCGGGAGTGGGTGGCAGAGCTCGCGGTCTGGTTGGAGGATGAGGGCGAGGGGGAGGATGACTCCCCACCGCCTTCTGGTGACCATTTGCAACATCCCCAACCTTGTTGCAAAGGGGTGTGCAAACATGAGTGCAAAGAGATCGCGGGTGATGACGGCGGGCGGAACGGGGATGATTTTGAGATCGGGAGTGAACCGGCAGAGATGGATCGGGACGGTGAAGGGTCGTTTGCAACAAATTCCAGATCACACAGTTCACCCGATCCTGCTCCACTGGAAGAGCACCGTGATCGCATGCACGACCGGGGTGTGCCGTGTGTTTCCGGACTTGTTGCAAACGAAAAGATCGAAAATGATGATTTGACGGTGAATCAAGGAAAATTGAGCGCAGCGAGGAGTTCTGGCGTGAAAAGTGTTTGCACTCCTATTTGCACACCCCTTTGCAACACGGGTGCAACTGTTGCAAACGGTGTCCGGCCGCTCTCCGGGGTGCTTGACTCGAGGACGTTTGCCCGGGTGAGGGTCGACCTCGGCCGGTGCGAGATCTGTGATACGGGAAAAGCGGTCTACCGTTCACGCGAGGCACAGACACATATCTGTGAGGGGTGTTACGCACGGCTGGTGCGGGAGGGGAACGCGAGGGAGGGGGTGCGGTGAACGACGGTTCGTAGAACCGGAGTTCGAGCACCGCCAGGTGCGAGCAACGACTTCCCCAACGGGGAGAGAGGTTGAGCACCACGTGGCTGCGGGGATCTTGTAGCGCTTCAATCCTCGACGAGAGAATCCCCCGAGCGTCAGATATCGGACACCCATAAAACCAGAAGATGTCCGATATGTCTGATAAATGTCCGATAAATGTCTGTTATCTTGCAGGGTATACTCTCGACACATCAGGCTTTCCCGGGACGTGGTCGGGCTAAAACGTACCTTCTGCCCTTTTTCGCACCGACTGCTCCCAGCAAGCCGCGATGGACGAGATCGAGAAGATCGCGGTACCGGGTCTTCTCCGATACCTCCGGCGCAATCGATGCATAGTCCACAGCAGTTATACCGCCGCTTTCTCTGGCAAAGGACATGGCCTGCAACTGCCGGTCGTTCAGACCGGTGTCTTGTGGTACAAGAAGGGATGAGTGAACACGTTTAGCTAAAACTAATTGAGCCCCCCCCTTCAGTACGTTTTGCCTTTATCCTCGATGCGAAATCAATAGGTACAAGAGGGCAGAGACGTAACCGTAAAAAGAACGTCCCATGGTAGATCTCACGGTTGACAAGATCATCGAAGTCCAGACCCGAATCATCGAGGTGAGCGAGCAAGAAGAAGACAATGGGACAGGGGGACTAGTCCGTGACCGTGGGACGCTTGATTTTCTCGTCGACAAAGCAAATTACATCGACGATTCATACCGGAAAGCTGCCCAGATATTGTATAGTATTGCTGCCCAGCACCCCTTTTATCAAGGGAATAAGAGGACTGCTCTCATCGTTGCAGAAATGATCCTGATACTTGAAGCTGGATCCTACATCACCGCCGATGACGAGGTGATCGACCTCTATGTTCGTGAGGTTGCAACCTATCGGCATGACCTCAAAGACGTAGAATGCTGGATTCTGGGAAACTGCCAAAAAAAAGTATGATTAGTGCTGAGCCAAGAGATCGAGCGCCCGACTGTGCCTCTGCATCGAGAGTTCGAGGGCCGCGCGCTCAACCGGGACGAGGCCTTTCTGCTCTTCTGCTACCGAGGAGCTCTGAAGTGGGTAGATTACGCCATAATCGATCGTGCCTATCGGTCCAAATGTACCGGACATTGGGGCCGCATAGGTTGAATTGTCGGACGAATAATGATGAAATGGCCCAAAAGCCTTCACCGTCCTGTTTTTGGCATCAGACTCGCTGATATTGGGATACACCTTCTCCTCCTCCTTATGCTGTGTCTATTGTTTTCCAACCTTGGGACATTGGTGCTACATTTACTTTAATGTTGAGATCGGGCATTCGTACCGCGGCGATCTTTAGCTGTGTTCTAAACTCGCTCCGTACTCTCGTGCTTTCAATGGTGGCCTGGAATAACTCGTACTCTATTGGTTTAATCTCAGTAACGGGGAGACCCTGTTGCAATATCTGCTGAGTTATCTGAGTTAATAGATCTGGCGGTGCATTGGGCGGGATCTGGATCTGGGGGATAGGAGCAGAAAGTTGAGGGCCCATTATAGGATCATTAAGTACTACATGGAGAGGATGGAAGGGATTGTTACATTGCATCTCTTTCTCGAGGTCTATCCAGACCTGCCACATCAATGCTTCAAGCTCCGGATCGGGGTTCCTGACCGGTAATCCAATTTTTTTTGCCTCTTGTCTTCCTACTGGGTAGCCATGATGATAAAATGACTTATTCAAAGATTCCGCAATGGCAACAACCTTGCTCTGATCGTTCATATGGAGGCTCAGCAGTTTCTTGCTGGAAGACAGGGAGAGGTTAGAACTTCTTTTCGCTATTCCGATGGGAATCGCCCCAACCTCGTTGCAGACCAATTCAAAGGCTCTTTCCTTCTGCTCCTGGTCTGTTATACCAACGTCACAGGTCACAAACTCAATAAAATGAGCCAGATCCTCGGCTCCAAAATGGATCTCTTCGTTCTGTTCTGGTTTTCCGGGAACTTTTTTCATGCCGTGAAGTTGTGGGTCCACCGGTCCGAGGTTGGAGTAGGGATGCATCTGGATTTCATCTGCGCCCAGAGCTAGCAATGTAGCTGAACTGTACGCATGGGCGGGGAGGAGAACCCCAACCTTTTTGAATCGTTCCCGTAGAAGGCTTATCACCTGCCAAGAAACGATAGGATCACCACCATGGCTCACAATCAATACATCGATCATTTGCTCGCTGGGGGGGATTTCATTGAGTTGTTTACAAAATTCGGGAATTACATCCGATCCCATTATGCCAGCAGCATTCTGGCGCGAGCTGGTGACATATGTAATCAACGGCCTTTTCCTGATCTCCTCAATCTTCTTATAGAGTTCTACCCGGTCGGCATATCCCATAAAATATCCTTTGCCTATCTCTATATGAAGGTGCTGAAGTGTTATTCATGCTGGCCAATAACTACGCAGGATCCGGAGGGATGGCCAGTACCAATGCAAAGTATTCTCGGTTTTGCTGGCGGGCCTGTCAGCCCCCCATCGCCAGCTTGCGGCCTTTTCGATAACTGGTGGGGACCATCAGTATGAATGAAATTCCGGCAGCTCAAGCAGGCGGGTCGGCTCAAATGAGTGGGGCCCCGAAAAGGCGGCCGCTGGGAGGTTGTTGGAGATGGGGATAAATAGTGCCGGAGGGGTGCGATGGCGCACTGGACGATAACCCTCGCGCGAGAGGGAGCCGCGATCATCATCCGGGGTGAGGGCGCCGACCCCCACGCTCCCGACCGGATCGATTACGATCTCCGCGGCAGCCCCGGCCTGGTATACCGGGAGCTGCTGGACAGGATCGGAGGCGGGGTGGAGGTGCATCTGCTTGACCGGATGAAGGAGGAGCGCGACCTCTACTGGATTAGCGAGTGTGCCTATACCGAGGCGCTGCTGCACCCCGGGTGGTCGGTGGAGAGTGATCTCTCCCTGCTCTCCGAGGCGGAGGAGTTCCCGGGAATCATGCCTTTCGGAAACCAGCCTCTAAGATGTCCGGGGTCTGGGCGACCGGACGGGCAGTCGTTCATCGGTTTGAGAGAGTGCGGGAACGTCGGGAACAGTCTTGTTGACGTCAGGAGTACCATCCCGATGAGAGTGCGTACGTCGTAACGACTCCAGGAGGCAGAGCCACAGCCGCTGGCCTATCGCTCCCACGAAGCTCAGGCGAATGTCTGCCAGGGGCGTTATGCACGGTTCGCGAGGGTGGGTGATCTCTTCGATCACCTACAGGGGCCGGCGGTGGTGCTCGGGATGGCCGGGGCGGTGCTGGTGGCGAAGAACTTACTGTGGCTGATGTACGGGATCAGAACCGACACCCCCAGTACGATCATGTTCAGGTTTTATGGGATCATGGCTTTGACTAGCCTGCATAATTGCAACTATTCCTGAAAAGGACACTCAACAAATGCCAGTCTTTATATGTTGTCATACAAATCAAGACTTAATGACAACCGAGGCGGATACCTGCCGTAAGTACGTCTTACCGAAGCTCTACGGTGCTGGCTGGACAGACGATCTGATTAGCGAGCAGAAGACTTTCACTGACGGCCAAATTTTGGTATCTGGAGATCGAGTCAAGAGGGGCAAGCCGAAGCGGGCTGACTACCTTCTACGGATAGGGAAGAACTACCCAATTGCTGTAGTGGAAGCAAAGGCTAAGCACAAAACTGCCGGTGATGGCATGCAGCAAGCCAAAGAATACGCCCGAATGCTGGGGTTGCGATTCGCTTATGCAACGAATGGGTCTGAGATATTAGAATACGACGATATAGAACATCTTGAAAGGCAGGTTGAAACATTCCCTTCGCCAACGGAACTATGGGGTAGACTTAGAGAGGGTGAGCAGATCCCTGACGATATTGAGGAGAAGATTCTCGAACCACTCTTCAATATTCAAGGGAAGATACCCCGGTACTACCAAGAGATTGCGATCAACCGCACAATCAAAGAGGTCTACCGTGGCAATCAGAGAATCCTGCTCACGCTTGCCACTGGCACCGGCAAAACATACATTGCATTTCAGATCATCTGGAAGCTTTGGAACCAACGCTGGAACCGGAGTAGCGAGTATCGGCGTCCGAAGATCCTCTATCTCGCTGACCGGAATGTTCTGATCGATGATCCAAAAGATAAGCTCTTTGCAGTCTTCGGCGACGCCCGTTGGAAGATTGCGGGCAGGGCGGTCAAAAGCAGAGATCTCTACTTTGCGACTTACCAGGCAATCGCCTCCGATGAACGGCGAACCGGCCTCTACCGCAGCTACGCACCAGACTTCTTCGACTTCATTGTTGTAGACGAATGCCACCGAGGGAGTGCCCGGGACGACTCTAACTGGCGGGAGATCCTCAACTACTTCGCACCGGCAGTGCAGCTCGGGATGACAGCAACACCACTCCGTGACGATAACCGCGACACATACGCCTACTTCGGCAACCCAATCTATACCTATAGCCTTCGGCAGGGCATACAGGACGGTTTCCTTGCTCCCTATAAGGTTCACCGGGTGGTTACTTCAGTCGATGCCACGGGTTGGCGGCCAGAGCGAGGACAGCGTGATCGGGGTGGCAATCTGATCCCGGACAGCATTTATGAAACACCTGACTTTGAGCGAGTTGTTGCAATGCGGGCACGAACCTGGGCGGTTGCCCGACATCTGACCGAACACCTCCGAAAGACCAGTCGTTTCGATAAGACGATTGTTTTTTGCGTGGATCAGGAGCATGCCGATGAGATGCGGCGAGCACTGAACAACCTCAACCACGATCTTCTAGGAGAGTACCCTGACTACGTTGCCCGGATTGTCTCCGACGAGGGGGATATTGGCAGAGGCTTCCTTGACAAGTTCATGGACATTGAAGCGGAGACACCGGTGATCGTCACCACCTCCAAACTGCTGACCACCGGCGTCGATGTGCCAACCTGCAAAAATATCGCCTTATTTCAGGTTATCCAGTCGATGACAGAGTTCAAGCAGGTTATCGGGCGGGGCACCCGTATTCGCGAGGACTATGGTAAGCTCTTCTTCACAATCCTTGACTATACGGGCAGCGCGACCCGACTCTTTGCCGATCCGGAATTCGACGGAGAGCCTATCGAGATAACCGATGAAGAGATTGGCGGGGTGGAGCCTGCAGTACCTGATGATGAGAGACCTGTTGTTCCGGTGCCGCCCCAGAGACCGGTGTTTACCGATGACCACGAGGAGCGGACCCGGAAGTATTACGTGGACGGTGGGGAGGTGGAGATCAGCACGGAATTGGTATATGAACTCGACAGCAGCGGTAACCGCCTCCGGACAATCGAGTATACTGACTACACTCGCGAGCAGATACAGAGTATGTATGCTTCTTTTGATGACCTGCGATCACAATGGAGCTCTGCTGAAGAACGGAAAGAGATCCTCGATCGTCTGGAGGGACGGGGGATATCATTCACTCAGCTTGCCGACGTGACCGGGCAGCCAGACGCCGATCCCTTCGACCTACTCTGTCATGTGGCATTCAACACTCCGATTCGCACGAGAAAACAGCGCGCTGAACAGGTGAAACTGAAGAAAGAAGACTTTTTCACCCGATATAGTCCTCTTGCACAGGATATTTTACATGAAATCCTCGACAAATATACCCAGTATGGTTTTGAGCAGCTCGATGATACGCAGGTGCTCAAGGTGCCGCCGATCAGCGCACATGGGAACGTGATGGAGATCGCCGCGGCCTTCGGAGGCCTTCAGGGACTGAGGCAAGCGATGACTGAACTGCAAAATCTGGTCTACGCATGAGGGGTGAAATTACATGGCACGGAAGCGAATGACACAGCAGAAACAAACAACAACAGCACAGCAATTAGCCAGTATAATCAAATCCTGCCGCAATACTATGCGAACAGATAAGGGGCTGAACGGTGACCTCGACCGGCTCCCGATGCTGACCTGGATTATGTTTCTCAAGTTCCTTGACGATACGGAACGCATCCGGGAGGCAGAAGCGGAACTTGCCCGTGCACGGTTCGTGCCTGCGATAGAACCGCCTTACCGGTGGCGGGACTGGGCCGAGAACCCGGCCGGGATCACAGGCGACGACCTGATCGCGTTCATCAACCAGGACGAGGCAATGCGGCCGGACGGCATGCGTGGACCAGGTCTGTTCGCGTATCTGCGGTCGCTCACCGGAGAGAACGGTGGCGACCGGCGAGATGTTATCGCAACGGTCTTCAGGGGAACGAACAACCGGATGGTGAACGGCTACCTTCTCCGGGATGTGATTAACAAGGTAGACGACATTCACTTCACCTCTTCTGAAGAGATCCACACGCTCTCCCACCTCTACGAGTCGATGCTAAAAGAGATGCGGGACGCCGCCGGAGACTCGGGTGAGTTCTATACACCCCGACCGGTAGTAAAGTTCATCGTCACGGCCTGTGACCCCCACATAGGCGAGGTGGTGCTCGATCCCGCCTGTGGAACGGGCGGTTTCCTGGTAGAAGCGTTCGAGCACCTCAAGCAGCAGGAGAAGACGACAGAGGACTACGAAACGATCCAGTGCCGGTCGCTCTTCGGAGGAGAGCCAAAGTCGTTACCGTACCTTCTGTGCCAGATGAACCTGCTCCTCCACGGCCTTGAGTTTCCGAGGATCGATTCGGATAACTCACTCAGATTCCCGCTCAGGGAGATTGGCGACGCCGACCGGGTGGATGTGATCGTGACGAATCCGCCGTTCGGCGGTGAAGAGGAGCAGGGCATTCAGAAGAATTTCCCAGCAGACCGGCAGACCTCTGAGACAACGCTTCTCTTTCTACAGTTGATCATGCGAAAACTCCGGCGGAGACGGGGCGACAAGCCGGGAGGCAGATGTGGGATGGTCGTGCCGAACGGGACTCTCTTCGGTGCCGGTGTCGCTGCCCGGATCAAGGAGGATCTCCTCCGGGAATTCAATCTGCACACGATTGTTCGGCTCCCGAAGGGTGTTTTCGCACCCTATGCCGACATCGAGACGAACCTGCTCTTCTTTGACCACGGCGGACCAACTGAGGAAATCTGGTACTATGCCCTCCCCCTCCCCGAGGGACGCAAGCAGTACACGAAGACCAAGCCTCTCAAGTTTGAGGAGTTCCAGCCAGTGCTTGCGTGGTGGAACAACCGCGAGGAGAACGGGCACGCCTGGAGGGTTTCGGCTGCCGATATTGCCGCAAATGACTACAATCTGGATGTAAAGAACCCGAACGGGCGACAGGCTGAGGATCTCCGGGACCCGGCGGAGATTGTAGCGTCGATCCTTGAAAAGGAGAAGCGGATTGTGGAACTGATGCAGGAGATCCAGGTAGAGATTGAAAAGGAGAGTAAGTAATGCAGAGTTCCTGGCATAATGTCAAACTCAGCGAATTACTCACTCTTTCCCGAGAACCTGTCGAGATTAGTCCATTAAAAGTATACCGGCAGATCACCGTCAGGCTACATCATAAAGGAATTGTTCTTCGGGGAGAGGTAAGCGGCCAGACGATTAAGTCAAACCAATATCTAGCAAAACAGGGACAATTTATCCTTTCCAGAATTGATGCCAGAAATGGGGCAATGGGGATTGTCCCCAAAGAACTCGAGGGCGGTATTGTCACTAATGATTTTTTAACATATGATATCGATGCTGCCCGACTGCACCAAAAGTATCTGGATTACTTAACCCGTACAAATGCGTTTGTTAGCGGATGTAAACGAGCGAGCGAGGGAACAACCAATAGGGTGCGATTAAAACCAGAACTATTTATGGAAATCGAAATCCCGCTCCCCTCCCTCGATGAGCAAAAGCGCATTGTCGCCACCCTAGACTCGTTGATGGAGAGGATCGATGAGGCGAGACAGCAGCGGGCAACGGCGATTGAATATGCAACTACACTTTTTGAAAGCGCTCTCCAAAAAAATCTCCTTCCAAATGCAACTTCTGCTCGCACTCTGGACGCGGTTTGTAAAGAGATTATTGATAATCTTCACTCCACTCCCAAATATAATGGAAATGAGTATCCATGTATTCGTTCACAAGATGTTGGATATGACACAATAGATTTTACTTCCGCGCAAAGAACCTGCAAAAACGAATTCGTCGAGCGAACAAGACGCGGTGAGCCAACAAGGGGAGACATAGTCTATGTCCGTGAAGGGGATGTCGGGCGGTGTGCGGTAGTAGACGGATCACACAGATTCAGTCTTGGTCAAAGAGTCATGATGTTTCGACCGAATCATGAAATTATTGATTCTCGCTATTTAATGTATCAACTGATGTCACCACCCGTTCATGTTCATCAAGTATTACCTTCAATGACTGGAACGACGAGCCGCCACGTAAACATTAAGGATCTGAAAAAAGTTCTCGTGAATGTGCCCCCACTTTCGAACCAGAAGGCGATTGTTTCTCATCTCGACAGCTTGCATTCGAAGGTCGATGAACTCAAGCGCTTGGAGATAGAAACCGAAAAAGACCTCGAAGCCCTCATCCCCAGCCTCCTCAAAAAAGCGTTTGCCGGGGAACTCTAACACCATATGCCCCGGCGTTCTTACCACCGCTCGACACCGGCACCGCTGCCACCACCGGAGCTCCGCGTCCCAGTAGAGAGCTTCATCGCCGGTATGGCAGAATCCTCAACCGGCAGACCACACTCCCTCCGGTCGGCCGAGGCCCGCGCCTCCGGCGCTTCGCTCCGTTCCGCTCCCGCTCCACTCCGCGAGCCTCACCTCCCTCCGGTCGTGGCGTCTGCCTGACCTTCTCTTCCTATATGGGACCTCAGACGACCATGACCGGCTCGGAACTCGCCGGTCATCGTCTGCCGGAAGTGCTCGTCGCGCCGTGCTGCGGCACCGCGCTCCTCGCACGGAGGGATGGCGCAAGGCCACCCCTCAAACGACCCCCACCGCCCGGCGCTCCGCGCCTCCTCCCGCCCCCTCGGGGGCGGGCAGTGCATGGCGATAGGTCGTGGATGAGGACACACAACTGACTGAACCGGATCGAGCCCTCGGCGTGACACCCATAAATAGAGGGGGTGGCCCCGCAGGGCCACTGCCTCCCGCGCGGAGCACGGTGCGATAGCACGGTGCGGAGCGCGCACTGTTGCAGGCGGCGGCCGGCGAGTTCCGAGCCGGTCGCGGCCGTCAGAGAACCCGGACAGGAAGAAGAGATCAGGCAGACGCCACGACCGGAAGGGAGTGTGGTCTGCCGGTTGGGACCCCCGCCGGCCGACCATCGCACGAAAAGGATCCGTTACTCAGGACCACCAGGGTGCGTGTGCCTTCGGGCAGGCAGTCCCCCGTTTCAGCCCCGGCGTTGCTCCGCTCACCCGCATATCTGCACCACCTTCGCCGGCTCGTACCGCAGGACGACCTCGCTCGTCCTCC
>ENA-UOOH01002345-UOOH01002345.1-fermentation-metagenome-genome-assembly--contig:-NODE-2345-length-16473-cov-6.255695_pt1 | contig 16473 bp, 21 predicted proteins | sample MGYA00245778_ERZ724025 | MGnify/ENA primary metagenome ERZ724025 (study PRJEB28704, sample SAMN03018313) | fermentation metagenome | biome: anthropogenic terrestrial biome; feature: soil; material... | reverse complement strand
GCTGAATGATTACTCCGTTTCCTATTAGTACGCTTCGCATTTACTGTCCTGCCACTAGTCCCGATCCAGGCCGCGGCCGGTGGCTTCAGCGAGCCACAGACCCTACCGGACGAAAACTGGGAACACTGGGTCCGCGTCGACTCCACCCACCCGCTCCACCAAGGCATGTTCGTCGCCCAAGTGACCGGCCACTCCATGGAGCCAAAGATCCCGGACGGCGCCTACTGCATCTTCTCCGCACCGGTCACCGGCACCCGCCAAGGCAAAATCCTCCTCGTCCAACTCCTCGACAACCTCGACCCCGAAACCAACCAGCGCTACACAGTAAAACAATACACAAGCCAAAAGACCCAATCCCCCGACACCCCCTGGCGCCACCTCAGCATCACCCTCAAACCCCTCAACCCCGACTACCCCCCCATCCACCTCACCACCGAAGACGAAGCCGAAGTAACCGTCATCGCCGAACTGGTGAGCGTGCTGCCGCATCGGCACGGGTGAGGGAGCAGAGGAACCACGAATGAACTCGAATGCAATCTCCATTATGGCCTCCTGCAGGAGGGCTGAGCATTCATTTGTGGCCAAGGCAAGGGTTACCGGGGAATAGGGCTAGGACCTAAAGGACGTAGAGGACTTATAAGCCCCCGTATGATAGGACGTAAGACATAGAACGTTGGTATGCGCGCCAGGCACAGTGTCCCCAAACAATTCCCCCAACCTGCGCGGCGATCGTTGAAAATGAAGAAAAACCTGATTTAGGTATTCCGAGCCTATCATTCCATTTTCCTTCTTCCAATTGTGGCCACCGTCCACAAAGTCCACAAAGTCCACAAAGTCCACCGTTATCTTTCCTGCGAGAAGGAGTATAATCTGCAAATAATAACATTTTTGTTCCAAGCAGCCCGGACCGGGGAATAGAATTAGGATCTCAAGGATGCAAGGCTCTTACAGGCCCCCCGACGATAGGACCTAGGACATGCACAAGCACGATGCATCCGCGACTGCTTTCCACTGGCACAAATCTAATGAGAACAGGTGGAGCAACTCTGTTGATCGGCAAAGAACCCGATGGCCGATATTGAAATCCTTCATCAGTTGTCCCCAAGGGAAGAGTTGCGGTGACGCAGGCCGTCTGTGCTGGACCCACCACCACGTCCGCAGCATGATCCGGGAATGACGCCATGAACCAACAACTGAACATCTACTGCGACGAAAGCTGTCACCTGGAACACGACGGCAAGAACGTCATGGTCTTGGGGGCTGTGTGGTGTCCGTCGGATCACGTCCGGAACGCCCATTTGAGTCTCCGCAACCTCAAACGCACCCACGGCCTGGCAGACAGACCGAGAACACACCCGGCGAAAGCTGCGGAGGGAATACGAACAGGCCCGAAAGAAAGCTGGCCCAGCCGGTGAAGCTGGGCCGAATACTCCTTCTACACATGGCAGATGAGCTATCATAAGAAGGTCGGTTTGCAACAGCCTTTTTCGCTTTCAGTCGCTTCCAGTCCAGGGATCCTTCACCTGGCAGAGACCGCGCTATCGCGTGCGGCTTAGTTCGCCGCAAAAAGAACGCATGGACGGTCGGAGTGCCGTTTGGGGAACACGTGCACCAGCACATTGGTTGCGGTCGATCGGCGGTTGTGGACACAAAGGCGCAACCACTGAATGGATCCTGTCGCAGCACTTGCCGGCAAAGCCCTCCGAGTCCATCAATGCCCCTTCGGAATTCAACAGGATTGACCGCGACCAGGATGCGCATCTGTGGCGTAATGGAAAGCAATCCCCATCCTTACGCCTGCAAAAAGGCGCCTTTGATCCATTGCCAGTCCAAGAATGCCCCATCGCCAATATGCACACGCAAGAGGGTTCCATTCTCCTTTTGAATCTCAACCAGGCAACCCGTAGAAGGTTGATGCTCGGCTGCGGGGCTTACCAGCCCAAGATCGATGAAACCATCGCCCGGAATAGGAACATCCGCCATTGGTTCACAGCCCCCCTGGGAAACCCGCGTCTTCAATCGCGTGAAATCCAGTCCCAGCTCACGCGAAACAAGCGCAAGCCCGTTGGTTCTTGCTGCGCTGGTGGCCAAATCCCAAAGCCGCTCCGGAATCCGGCCTTTGCCACCTCGCTGCCTGCGCCAGCGATCAAACGCAAACCGCACCTGATCCAGCTCTACAGTCGGGTCCACTTTCCCATTCACCATTGGTCGCCTCCTATCGTTGGCAACCAAGGTAAGACACAAACTTGTCAGAGTTCACGCACGCTTGCAGAAAGGATACAAAACTCTGATCAATTTTTTGGTTGACAGGCGTCGATCCTTGCCTCAATAATTCTTGACAAGTTCAATTATGCGTCATTCTCCGCTAAATCGGTCATGACGCCTATTAAGATTAATCGTTCTGAAGGGGTGGCAGGACAGTAAATGCGAAGCGTACTAATAGGAAACGGAGTAATCATTCAGCATGGTGGCAGGGACTACCTTAACTCTAACATAATTCAACGTGCGCTTGACAATGTTCGCACTGGGAATTTTCCCTCCCACCTCTATCCCAAGGAATGCGCCGATTTTGTTATCGCTCTTGAGAAGGAACATGCTGCTGCGCTGAATGGCGATTACGATAATTATGTTTTCACGACTTATGACCGTGCGTCTCTGATCGACTTCAAGTTACGCTACGATAGTACTCACAAATATTCCGCTACAGAAATCGGATTTGAGGACTACTTCCTGCTCTTTGAATTAACTCATAACAAATTGGGCATTACCAATCCGGAGAGATTCAACTCGCGAGGTGTCCTACGTCGAATGTTCTTGGATGCAGTGTTTAATCAAGGGAAAATCGAATCAGTACATAAACAATTTAGCGCCGGTTTCGTCAAATGGCTTCAGAACCATAAACACATCTTCACGACTAACTACGATTCAAATTTAGATATCGCAACCGGTTTGCGGGTGCATCACTTGCATGGCTCTTTCAATACATTAAACGAAGTCTACGATCCAAAAAGTTTCAGAAATCAACTAGAGGATGATTTGCTAAATGGCGAGAAGGTTGATTTAGACCACCTACATTTGTACTCAACATGCCTTGTTTCTTATGTGGGTGATCTTAAATCATACTCTATGAGGCAGTCTTCCCTTGCCAATAGAGCAATGGACAAATTCGTAGATGGATATCAGAGCAACCCCGATTTACGGAAGCAGATCGAAGACTGGGACGAAAGCAACAACCTGGTGAGGCGGCTCAAGGAATCGATACGGTTGAAAGCGGAACGACCAGAACTTGAGCACAGCGAACAGTACCCCCATGAGATGCTCAAAACAATTTCCGGAAACTTGGAAATTGTTGGTTTGTCACCGAATAATGATAGTCATCTTTTTAAAAAGATTTTGGAGAACAGGAATATCACTCAAATCGTATTCCATTATCTTGGTGATCAAGAAGCTACTGACGCAAAACGGCTTTTTTCGTCTAAGAATCTCTCGATTCGCGACGTTCGCGACTTCTGGGCAGATGTCAACACGTAGACAAAACTCACGATAACAATGCCATGCACCAGATTGCTATTCCGCTGGCGCGCCATAGTAATGATGGCCACGTTGGCCGAGGACCAAACAATGACTTCATCTTATCTTCGAATATTCATCGCTGCGGGGTTGTTCGCCGGGAGTGCTTTTGGCCAAGTCCGGATGCCGGAACCGAATCCGCCGTTCGTGGTAGGTTCGGAGAAGGAACTATTTCGAACGTCAAATCCGCCCTCTCAACTCGATATGCTGCCTTCACTGGAATGGACAATCCACAAGTCATCCGATGGTTTACATCCCAGTGGTTCGGAACAGCAAATGCTATGGCTCATGAATCGAGCTCGTCGCAGCCCAAGCATTGAGGGAATCTGGCTGGCGCACCTGCGGCAATCGAACGTCCAAGAAGGTATGGACTATTTTGAGGTAATGCGAGATGTGCTGATGGATGAATTCGCCGCTCGGACGACTACACCTCCTGCGGCCTTTGATGCGCGTCTATACATCGCGGCCCGCAGTCATTCGGCCTACCTAATTTCCACGGACGCACAGAATCATACCGACCAATTCCAGCGCATCCTTGATGAAGGCTTTCGTTACACCTCAGCACGAGGGAGTGTGTTCTCCTATTCCAAAGATGCGATTTACGGACACGCCGGATTCAACGTGGATTGGGGAGGGAGTGATGAATCGGGCATGCAGACCGGACGGGGGCATCGAGAGGGGTTGATGGGGGCCTACTCATGCGTGGGCATTGCATGTGTGAAGGAAGACAACCCGTCAACCAATGTTGGCCCGGTCGTGACAACAATCAACTACTGCAACGCGAACGCTTCGTATTCGGATCACCATAACCTGTTTGTTGTGGGAACCGTCTGGAATGATGCGAACACCAATGCCCTGTATGATCCTGGCGAAGGAATCGGAAATGTAACCGTCATGCCCAATCAGGGCACATACTTCGCCATCACAGGCACCGCCGGCGGGTATGCCATACCTTTAGGCTCCGGCACCTATACGCTCACGTATTCCGGCGGGGAGCTACCTTCCAACGTTGTGAAATGCGTAACCATCGATTCAGTCAGCCTGCTCGAGGACGTGGAACTTTCGGGCAAAGGGTTTGAAATGACGGCAAGCGCAACCATCAGTCAGGACGGTATGTTGACATTTGTTCTGAGCGAACAGCGCAAAGGCTGTGCGTATAGCCTTGTGACATCTACAAATCTTTTGTTGGGAGTGTGGAAGTGGGCAGGGACATTGCCGATAGGGTATGGCAATTCGTTGACATACAACGCGCCATTGATCGAACCAGATTCGACAGAACGCTTTATGACCTTGCGTGGTTGGCGATACTGATCCGACGCACCTGTAGCGTCATGTCCTGACCTTCTTTCCGGAGGAGCTTGGAGTTGTTATGGTCTGGACATCCAATTCGGTGTTGGGCGCACCCTCCCCCAATCCCCTCCCGCCTCTGCGCCTCTGCGCCTCTGCGCGAGGTTTCCGGGGAATGGGATCGGCGGCATCGCGGTGGGCAAGGGCCATTGCCAAGAAGGCTTGGACATAGTCGATCTCCACATCGGCCTCGCGGATGCCGAGGAAGATCTGCTTGTCGACTCCCGAGGGGCCAAGGCGGACCGGATACACGGGGAAGCGGTCGGCGTATTCCACCACCAGCCAGCGCGGTAAGGCCGCCACGCCGCGGCCGTGGCGACCATCTGCAACATGATATCGGTCGTCTCAATCTCCTTGTGCCGTTTGGGTGCCATCCCCGCCGGCGCCAGGAATCGGGTGTAGATGTCGAGGCGGTCGGGCGGAACCGGATACGTGATCAGGATCTCGTCGGCAAGTTGCTCCGGCTCCGCATGCGTCGCATTGCGCAACGGAATGAGGAAGTTCGTCCCGAAAGGAACTGGTCGTCCTCCAGCCTTCGGTCATGACACCTCACGGAAGGACCTTTCCTCCCTTTGGCGGCGAGAACAGCCGTACCTCATTCGTCTGGCCTTTGGGAGCACACGCCCACGTATAAGAGAGCGCATCCCCCTGAACATTCCATTGGGCACCTGCTGGGAAAGCTTGCCACGATGGGCACCTTGGGGATATTATAGCTTGACGGATGAAAAAATATGAAAACTGATTTTCTAGATGCACACCATCGGCATTGGGAGGATGCTGAGCTGCTGAAAAAAAGGGGGCGTTGGGCCAATGCCGATCATCTTTACGGTCTGTCGGCAGAGTGTGGTCTGAAACGACTTATGCAGGCATTCGGGATGGAGATCGATCCTGGCACCGGGGGGCCCGATAGAATGGCACGATAAGGTGCATATCATGGGAGAGAAGGGAAACGCATGGGACCGCTATGAATCTTACCGCCAGGGAAGAAAACCGGCTAAGTATCCCCTTCCGGTGCAAAACCCTTTCCAGGATTGGGACATTTCTCAGCGTTATGCACATCGAGCGGGCTTTTCAAAAGAGATTGTTAAATCCCACCGAGTTGGGGCACAATTGGTGCGGAAACTGATTCACAGGGCAGATAGGGAGGGCAACCTCTCATGAGCACTTTCGACCAAATTTTGCCTACGGTTCGACAGGTATTGAGCTCTTTTGGCGAAGACTTGAAAAAGCTCGGGTCGTTGATCATCAACCGGGACCTGAACGGGCGTGTTCGCCTGGTGCTTGACGAGTCTCAGTACGACAATGCCGAAACCAGCGAACTAATCAACGCCATCGTTCATGCAATGAGCGACCGCCTTGGGCCACATGGTTTTCCTGCCGAACGTATGGTTCTTTATGAATCCTCCCTGGAGGGCGTGAGGCTGGGGGCACCGCACTTTTCCCTTGAGGATTTCGAAAATGTCACTGTTTTGGATCGTGTGGCGAGCGAGACCGATTGGGCGGAGATCCGATCTGCTGGTACTGGCACGCCCCGCATCGTGTTCTTTTCCATCAAGGGTGGCGTCGGCCGCTCTACCGCCTCTGCCGTAGCGGCTTGGTCTCTGGCCCAATCCGGGAAACGAGTCATGGTCATCGACCTCGACCTCGAATCGCCCGGCATTTCAAGCGCCCTATTGCCAGATATGCGTCGGCCGGTTTACGGCATCACAGACTGGTTAGTGGAAGACCTCGTAGACAACAGTGAAGCAGTATTCGAAAACATGGTAGCCAGCAGTGATCTCTCTCATGACGGGGAGATCTATGTCGTTCCTGCCCACGGACGCGATCCAGGCGAGTACATCGCGAAACTTGGAAGGGTGTGGATGCCCAAGGTCAATGCACAAGGAGCAAGGGAGCCTTGGTCGAGACGCTTGCACCGTCTGCTGCTTGATTTGGAAACTCGTTGGAAACCGGACGTGGTCTTGATCGATTCTCGTGCCGGCATCGACGAAGTCGCCTCTGCCTGTGTCACCGACCTGGGTGCAAATGGAATACTCCTGTTCTCAATTGATGGGGAACAGACATGGTCAGGTTACAGTATTTTGTTTCGGCATTGGCGTCGGGCAGGGGTGGCACCCCAAATTCGCGAACGGTTGCACATGGTAGCTGCCATGGTTCCGGAAATCAATGGAGCCGAGTACTTGGACGGTTTGCGGGAACGGTCTTGGAACGTTTTTACCGATGAACTTTACGACGAGGTTCCCGCTGGTGAGCCCACGGGAGAGCGTTTTAGTTTCGATCAGGCCGATGAGAACGCGCCACACTATCCGTGGCCAGTCCGATGGCATCGAGGATTTGCGGCAATTCAATCCCTTCATTCCCGTTTTCAACGCATCGACAAAGATGAGCTGACCGCTATCTTCGGTCCCCTGGTGGTGGGTGTGAATGCACTTATCGAAGAAGGGAATGTCTACCATGGTTGAGCCTATGGTAATTCGAAAGGCCATTATGGCCGCCATTCCCTCGGAAACATCCAATTTCGGGGAATCCCCCGACCCGGGGCAGGTGTACCTCCCGCGGGCCCATGCCAAGGCATTGAAACTCGAATCCAACTTAGTGGTTGGTTCTCGGGGCGTGGGAAAGTCCTTCTGGACCGCTGCTCTCAACACGCCAAATCTGCGCCCGATCCTTGGCTCTTTGGTGAGCGAGTTGGACGATGCCGAGGTAAGCGTTGGTTTTTCTGCCAAGCCCGACATTTCGGCCTATCCCGATATGGACGCATTCGCCAATCTATTAGGATCGAGGTACAAGCCATACGAAATTTGGAAGGCCGTCGTTCTTAGGTGGCTGGCACCGATTGCCGGAGAATCTGTTCCCGTGGAGCTATGGAATAGCACGGTACACTGGGTAAGGTCATACCCAGAGCCTCTCGCCCGATGCTTGGAGGCCGCTAATGCAAAGCTCATGCAAAGTCGCAAGAAGGCACTCATCGTGTTTGATGCGCTTGATCGCTCAAGCAATGATTGGGGCACCATGGACTCCATCGTTCGAGACCTGCTCAACGTCGCTCTGTGGTTAAAATCCTTTCCGTCAATACATGCAAAGGTCTTCCTTCGGGAAGATCAATTTGCGCGAAATGTAACGGATTTTCCCGATGCATCGAAATTATTGGCCACCAAAGCTGACCTTGTTTGGCAGAGACATGACCTGCATGGCCTCCTTTGGCAGCTGTTATGCAACGCCCCTGAAAAACATGGCGAAGTCCTTCGGGAAATATTTGGCAAGATTGTCGGTCGCGGCCCCGAACGGTGTGAGGATTTCTGGAAATTATCGGATGATATCAAGCTGGATGGACCGAAACAGAGGTCTTTGTTCGAAGCTCTGGCCGGCCCATGGATGGGCAGAGACAGACGGCGCGGCGTACCCTATGTTTGGTCGGTAAGCCATCTGGCCGATGGTAAAGGACAGACCTCACCAAGGTCATTCCTGGCTGCCATCCAGGCTGCTGCTGCAGACTCATCGGATAATTACCCGACTCATGAGTTTGCCTTGCACTATGAAAGCATTAAACGTGGGGTCCAGGAGGCATCCAAGATTCGAATTGCTGAGATTGCGGAGGATTATCCTTGGGTAAAAGCGCTATCCAATCCACTGCAAGGTTTGACGGTGCCTTGTGAATTTTCCACCATTGAAGATCAATGGAAACATTCTTTTCCAAACGGCTTGGATGGGCACGCTCATGGAATGCTTCCGCCTCAACACGAGAAACGCGGTTGGCCGGGTATTGTCGAGGATTTGGAACGTTTGGGCATTTTTGAAAGGATGCAAGACGGCCGGATCAATCTTCCTGACCTTTACCGTGTTGGTTTTGGCTTGGGGCGCAAGGGTGGCGTCAAGCCAATGACACGGAGATGACAAAAGTGGTGTGCTATCGCTTGGCTCGTTTGCCGCTGTGGCATTGATCCATGCGTTTTGGAGAAGGTGGTTTGCTGCAGAGGCAGACCGCACCGCACCGCTGGTTCAGCCCAATTCGGCATCGGGCGCACCCTCCCCCAATCCCCTCCCCCCTCTGCGCCTCTGCGCCTCTGCGCGAGGTTTCCGGGGAATGGGATCGGCGGCATCGCGGTGGGCAAGGGCCATTGCCAAGAAGGCTTGGACATAGTCGATCTCCACATCGGCCTCGCGGATGCCGAGGAAGATCTGCTTGTCGACTCCCGAGGGGCCAAGGCGGACCGGATACACGGGGAAGCGGTCGGCGTATTCCACCACCAGCCAGCGCGGTAAGGCCGCCACGCCGCGACCGTTGGCGACCATCTGCAACATGATATCGGTCGTCTCAATCTCCTTGTGACGTTTGGGTGCCATCCCCGCCGGCGCGAGGAATCGGGTGTAGATGTCGAGACGGTCGGGCGGGACCGGATACGTAATCAGGATCTCGTCGGCAAGTTGCTCCGGCTCCACATGCGTTGCATCCCGCAACGGGTGCTCCGGTCCCACGACCAGCACCTGTTCATAGTCAAAGACCGGCTCCCAATGCAGTCCCTTCCTGTAAAGCGGATCCGGCGTGACCAGGAGGTCGATCTCATAGCCCAGGAGCGCGCCGATCCCACCGAACTGGAACTTCTGCTTCACGTCCATGTCCACCGCCGGCCAGGCATCCAGGTAGCGCGAGGCGATCTTCAGCAGCCACTGGTAACAAGGGTGGCATTCCATCCCAATGCGCAGCGTGCCGCGCTCGCCCTGCGCGAACTGCCGCAGCCGCTCCTCCGTGTGCGCAAACTGCGGGACCAGCCGATGCGCCACCGAAAGCAGATACACACCCGCCTGCGTGGGACTCAAACTGCGCCCCTCACGCCGCCAAAGCGCCACCCCCAGCTGGTCCTCCAGTTTCCGCATGCTGTGGCTCAGGGCCGACTGCGTCAGATGTAGCTTTTCAGCGGCCGCAGTCAGCGAACCATAACGGTCCACCGCCACCAGAATCTCCAGATGAATACGCTCGATCCCCGCCATTCCATCCTCCTAATCCATGAGCAAGGCTCATCGATTCGTGAAAACATATCATTTTACCTCATGTTTCTCACGAATCATATTGTGAGGCAACATCGGAACACTCAGAAAAAGGTATATCATGGCATTTACTCATAATCTCGGATTCCCACGGATCGGCCCCAAGCGTGAACTTAAATTCGCACTCGAGGCATATTGGAGCGGCAAATCCTCCAGCGACCAGCTGAAACAGTCCGGGGCGGAGCTACGCAGGCGCAACCGACAGATACAGCAGGACCTCGATCGGATCCCCATAGGTGACTTCTCCTTCTACGACCAGGTCCTGGACATGAGCTTTACGCTCGGCCACCTGCCCGATCGCGCACGTGGTTTCCAAGGCGATCCGCTCGACAACTACTTCCGGGTCGCACGCGGGCGATCCGCGCCGGCCGAACACGCACACGCGCAATGCTGCGGGATCGCGGCAGGCGAGATGACCAAGTGGTTTGATACCAATTATCACTATATCGTGCCGGAATTCACCCCGGACACCGAGTTCAACCTCGACGTTTCGCGGCTTGCGGAGGAGTTGAAGGAAGCCCAGAATGCCGGCCTCGGCGCCAAGGCGAAACCGGTGATTATCGGTCCGATAACCTATCTCGCCATCGGCAAATCAAAAGAGAATGCGGATAAGCTGCAACTGCTGCCACAACTGGTGGCTGTTTACGCGGAGCTGTTGGAGTACCTATCGGATGCCGGCGCCGAATGGGTGCAGGTGGACGAGCCGATCCTCGTCACAGACCTGGCCCCGGAATGGAAACAGGCATTCAAAACGGCCTATCACCAGCTGAAGGACTGCCACGCGAAGCTCCTGCTGACGACCTATTTCGGCCCGCTGGGAGAAAACCTCCCGCTCGTTGCGGAGCTACCCGTCGACGGAATCCACCTCGATGCCGTCAACGCCGGGGATGAGGTATCGCCGCTCCTCGACCTGCTTCCAAGCCATACCGTTTTGTCCCTGGGTGTCATCAACGGCCGCAACATCTGGAAGACCGATCTCGGTGCAATCCTCGACTGGATCGAGCCGCTTGCGGTCAGCCTCGGGGATCGCCTCTGGCTCGCGCCCTCCTGCTCGCTGTTGCACGTCCCGGTCGACCTCGACACCGAAACCGACCTCGACGAAGAGATCAGATCCTGGCTCGCCTTCGCCATTCAGAAATTGGATGAGCTCAAGCTCCTGGCCACCGCGCTGGATCAGGGACGCGCTGTCGTCCAGCCTGAGCTTGACGCCAACCGTGCCGCCATCGATGCGCGTCGCCGGTCGCCCCGCGTCCACAATCCCGCTGTGCAGCGAGCACTCGCCGGGGCCCAACCCGGACTGGGCAGCCGCAAAAGCAGCTACCCGGAACGTGCCGCCAAACAGGCAGCCCTGCTCAACCTGCCCAGGCTGCCGACCACCACCATCGGGTCGTTCCCTCAAACTCCCGACATCCGCAGGGTACGCAGCCAATTCAAGGCAGGCGCCATCGATCGGACCGCCTACGAGCAGGCCATCAAGGCCGAGATCAGTCGCTGCATCAGTGAACAAGAGACCCTCGGACTCGACGTGCTCGTGCATGGTGAAGCGGAGCGCAACGACATGGTCGAATACTTCGGCGAGCAGCTGCAAGGCTACGCATTCAGCCGGTTCGGCTGGGTGCAGTCCTACGGCTCACGCTGCGTCAAGCCGCCGATTCTCTTCGGCGATATCAGCCGGCCGAAACCGATGACCGTGGAGTGGATCACCTATGCTCAATCACTCACTCCCAAACCGGTCAAGGGCATGCTGACCGGTCCTGTCACGATCCTGAATTGGTCATTTGTCCGCGACGACCAGGCCCGATCCGAGACCTGCAAACAACTCGCCCTGGCCCTCCGGGAAGAGGTCCTTGACCTCGAGCGCGCCGGCGTGCGGATGATCCAGATCGACGAGGCAGCCCTGCGCGAAGGTCTCCCCCTGCGCAGATCCGAGTGGCAGGAGTACCTGGACTGGGCGGTGGAGTGCTTCCGGATCACCGCCAACGGTGTCGAGGACACCACACAGGTCCATACGCATATGTGCTACTCGGAGTTCAACGATATCATGCCCTCGATCGCGGCAATGGATGCCGATGTCATCACGATCGAGACCTCGCGTTCCGATATGGAGCTGCTCGATGCCTTCGAACACTTCAGCTATCCGAACGAGATCGGTCCCGGCGTGTACGATATCCATTCGCCCAATATTCCTACCCAGGAGCATATCATCGCCCTGATCACCAAAGCCGCGGAGCGGATCCCCGCCGAGCGGCTCTGGATCAATCCCGACTGCGGCCTGAAAACCAGACAGTGGCAGGAGGTACTCCCCGCTCTGAAAAACATGGTCGCCGCCGCAAACCGCCTCCGAGCCGAATTACCCATCCCGGACCCGGAGGTTCTCGCGCAGAGGCGCTGAGGCAGCCCCCCCCGTATCCATCCGGAGTTCTCCCGCAGAGGGCGCGGTGGCGTTTCCGTCCATGCTATCGGTGTGGGTTGGGCCATAACAGCTTCGCATGAAGTGTGCCTTCGCAAATTATAGGCTCGACCCACCGATACCGCACCTGATAGGATATTCTTGTTATTAATTGCGGAGGGGACGCGATGACGGAGAACGAGATCGGGACGTTACTGGTCAAGGCTGCGATCGAGGTGCATCGCGGGCTTGGGCCGGGGTTGTTGGAGACGGTGTACGAAGTGGTGCTTGCCAAGGAGCTGGCCCTGCGCGGAATGAAAGTAGAACGTCAGGTGCCAATGCCGATCGTTTTTAATGGTAACAAATTCGAGGAAGGCTTCCGTGCTGATCTCTTGGTTGAGGGAAAGGTCATTCTTGAACTCAAGTCAGTCGCGCAAATCACGCTGGCGCACAAGAAGCAGGTTCAGACCTATCTGAAATTGACCGGGTGCAAACTCGGTTACCTCTTGAACTTCAACGAGGACACAATGCTAAGCGGAATCACCCGATGCGTCAACGGCCTCGAGGAGTAACAAGCGATCTCCCACTTCAGCATTAAGATCATACTCCCTCCCCCCCCTCTGCGTCCTCTGCGCCCTCTGCGGGAAACCTCCGGTGGATTTTTCAGCGTGGGGGTACGATTTTGGTTGGATCGGGGGCCTGGGTGGGGAAATGGGCTGAATCTTCCGGTGGCAGAAGGATAGATTATGATACTCAATGATCAGCAGATTACGCAGCTCGCGCGGGCGGGGATGATCGCGCCGTTTCAGGAGGAGCTGGTGCGGTGTGTGGAGTCCCGACCGGTCATATCATTTGGATTATGCAGTTTCGGGTATGACCTGCGTCTGTCGCCGTCAGAGTTCAAGATCTTCCGGCATGTGCCGGGCAAGGTGCTTGATCCCAAGGAGTTTTCGCCGGCCAACCTGGAGGCCGCTGAACTGCATCATGATGACCACGGCAGCTTCTTCATCCTGCCCAGTCGGAGCTACGGACTCGGCGTCGCGATCGAGCGGCTCCACCTGCCGGATAATGTCAGCGCGCTCTGCGTCGGAAAAAGCACTTACGCGCGCTGCGGCATCATTGCCAACGTCACCCCCGCCGAAGCCGGCTGGGAGGGGCACCTGACCCTCGAGTTCTCCAACAGCAGCGCAGCCGATTGCCGCATCTACGCCGGCGAAGGCATCGTCCAAATGGTCTTTCTCCGCGGCGAGCCGTGTCAGACCAGCTACGCCAAGCGTGCCGGGAAATATCACAAACAAGATTCCGTCATCACCCTCCCCCGCGTCTGAGCAAGATTCTTGCCGTTATCATTGCGATCGAGAGATCACGATGCTGGCTTGGCCTCGATGAAATGATCCGGTCCAGTCCAATGTTCCGAAAAGAGCCCAAAACCGCTGCGACGTTACCATGGCTGAGACTGCGGACAATCTTGAAGGACTGCTCCATGGGCAAGGGTGAAACAGTCCCCCCTCTCAGCAGGGATCGCAGACCCTCAACAACTTGAGAATCCCACTTAGAGAGGTTGGCAAGAGTGCGCTTGCGTACCTTCCCGTTCTCATCGCGGTAAGATTCGCGAAGGAGAATGGCTGGTAGGGAGTTGCGATGGGGAACCGATTCGATGTACATGGGGTCATTTTTGCATGAACTCGACCACGCGTCGGGTGGTTATGTAAAAATTACAGTTCCATACATGGGTACTTTTGCCAAGTTTTTTGCAACCAAAAATTAATAAAATTCGCACGGATAGCAAATTATAAAAATTTGCACCCCGGAACTTCAGCTTGTCCGAGAAGGATAGCTTGCAAATTCACCATTAGGTGGTAAATATATCGCCATGATACGGCGACATATTCAGGATTCCATCAAGCGGGCCATGGCCGATACGCCGGTGGTGCTGCTCAACGGGGCGCGGCAGACGGGCAAAACCACGCTGGTTCAGGAGTTGGCCACGGCGTCAGGTTTCCACTATTTCACCCTGGATGATGCCGCCACGTTGGGGTTGGCGGCCGGTGATCCATCCGGTTTCATCCGCAATCTCGCTGGTCCGGTAGTGATTGATGAAATCCAGAAGGCTCCGGACTTCTTTCCTGCCATCAAGCTGGCGGTGGATAAGGATCGAACGCCTGGTCGCTTTCTGCTCACCGGTTCCGCTAATGTGATGACGCTGCCGCGCCTGTCCGAATCGTTGGCCGGGCGCATGGAGATCATTCCGCTTTTTCCCTTTTCGGCAGGGGAATTGTTGGGCAATCAAGAAGGATTCGTGAAACGCTTGTTTGACGGCACCATTGGCAAGGCGAAACCCGGCCGATCGAAAGACGATCTGGAGCTTCGGCTGGTTCGTGGCGGTTTCCCGGAAGCCATCCAACGAACAGACGACGAGCGCCGGGGAGCGTGGTTTGCCTCCTACATTTCTACCATTCTGCAACGGGATGTGCGCGATCTGGCGCGAGTGGACGGTTTGCACGCCTTGCCCAACCTGCTCAAGCTGCTGGCGGCCCGTACCTCCGGATTGCTCAATCTCGCTGATGTGAGCCGTGATGCCGGCCTGCCGCACACGACCCTGACCCGATACCTGGCTCTGCTTGAAACCGTTTTCCTTGTCCACCGCCTGCCGGCTTGGTCGCCGAATCTGGGCAAACGGCTGGTGAAAGCCGCCAAGCTCCATCTGCTGGACACCGGTCTGGCCTGCCACCTGATCGGCACCGAGGCCCGACGGCTCCACGACGACCGTTCCTTGTTGGGGAAGATGCTGGAGTCCTGGGTGGTTGGCGAACTCCACAAGCAGCTTTCCTGGTCTGCTCCGCGCACCGCGCTTTACCACTTCCGCACGGCGGCGGGCTCGGAAGTAGATATTATTCTGGAAAAGCCCGACGGTTCGGTGGCAGGGGTCGAGGTCAAGGCCAGTGCCACCGTGGGCGCGTCCGATTTCGCGGCCTTGCAGGAATTACGCGAACAATTGGACAAAAAGTTTTTCGCCGGGGTAGTGCTTTACACCGGCGACAAATTGATTCCGTTTGGCGATAAACTCTGGCTCGTGCCACTGCCGACCTTGTGGGAGGAATGAACCATGAATACTCCACTCTCCCCCCCGCCTCCGTCCCGTTATTCGCGTGTTCGTCAGTTCGACGTTCAGCGACATGAAGCATGATCACAATGCGCTGGCGGCGGAGGGGTATCCATTGCTGGAGCAGCTTTGCCAGAAGAACGGGTTTCAGTTTCAAGCTGAGAAAGGGGAGATAGACCCATGAACGAACCAACCATTCCCCAATCAATCGCTCAAGACCGCGTCATCCGGGTCTTTATCTCCTCCACCTTCCGGGATATGAATGGGGGAACGCGATCTGCTGGTGAAAAAGGTATTTGAACGGGAGGGTGACGATCCGGTTCTGATTGCCGTTTGGCTGAGCGATCCCAACCTTGCGACGCTGTATGAGACTGCGGCCGTATTCCGGCGTGAAGCCGTGGCGGTTTGCCGTTTCTGACACGCAGCGATCTCTACGTGGCGGGGCGGAGGTGCTTCCGGCTACTGACCGGGCGGGCGAACGTCCTGAAACTGCCTTCGCGGATTGACTCGAATCTGGCTCCGGCCTGGGACGATTTTGTCGAGCGGGCGCTTGAAGAGGCGCCTCAAGAGCGGTTGCAGAGCGCGAAAGAAGGGCTGCGGCTGCTGGAATGCGTGGAGAGGGGGGGGAGGGCGGGAGAGGCGCAGACGGTGGACCTGGGCGGCGGGGAGAAATTGGATCTGGTCTGGTGCCCGCCGGGGACGTTCATAATGAGCAGCGCTGAAAGCGAGACGGATCGTGGTTATGACGAGACACAGCACCGGGTGATGCTGACGAAAGCTACTGGATGGGGAAATTCGAAGTGACGCAGGCGCAGTGGGAGGCGGTCATGGGGTCGAATCCCTCTTGGTTCACGAAATTTTTGGCGCTCAAGAAGTGTCCGGGTCCAAAAATAGCAAGCGCAGGCCTTGCAAACGTGAACGGGATTGAAATGGTCCCTTGTAAGTACCGAAACGAAAAAGGCCCTAGCCTGATTTATTCATGAACCGGTTCTTCAGCTCCTCGAAGGATGGTGAAACG
>ENA-UOOH01002344-UOOH01002344.1-fermentation-metagenome-genome-assembly--contig:-NODE-2344-length-16474-cov-3.779219_pt1 | contig 16474 bp, 14 predicted proteins | sample MGYA00245778_ERZ724025 | MGnify/ENA primary metagenome ERZ724025 (study PRJEB28704, sample SAMN03018313) | fermentation metagenome | biome: anthropogenic terrestrial biome; feature: soil; material... | reverse complement strand
GAGGAGGAGTTCTTGAAATTTTACCAGGTGAAATGGGTAATATCATGTTGCCTATTCTTAAGGGATTTCCAGAAAATAAAAAGCAAGAATTGCTCCAAAAGATAGATATTGTCGTTCGTACAAAAGGAAATATAGAAGAGGTATTAGACCTAGTGGATGAGGCAGTACTTATTGAGCATTTAGGATTAGGTGTTGAATTATGTGCATCTTGTAGAAATATTTGGAAGAAATTGCAACGGAGAAGATTAGGCAGAGGATAGGTTATTGCACATAGTTGTATTGAATGCTATTTAGAGAGGATGATGATTAATGCCAATTGTAAGGCCACGGTTGATAGATTACTATAGTATTCCGGTTACTCAAGAAGAAGTTGATTTTGCTATACCATTTTTGGATGAAGATATACCATTGTATTTAGATCCATTTCTCTTATGGAAGTCCCCTTCCCAGCAAGATAATGCATTACACTTGATGTTAATAAACACATTTAATAAATTAGGTGCAATGTATTTAAAAAATGATGATAAAGGAGAACTGTTAGTAGATATTCTAGTAGAATTGTCTGAATGCAGTGAAGTAGGATTAGGTTCAGGAAAAACAAAGAAGGGATTAAAAATATCAACAAAGACATCTAATGAAATTTTAGCACTGTTTAGTATAATTCCACAATATAGAGCAAATGGATTTTCTCATTTTGAAGAAATACAGCTTTATGTAAACAATATTTCAAAAGATAGAATTAGCGATTTTGCTTGTAATTTTTTGAAATCCTTTTTAATTGATTTTACGCAGGATGAATGTAAAAAATATAGTATACCCATAAAAGAATTTATAGATGTTAAGGTATTTAATTCGAAAACCTGTAAAATTGATGAGGAAAAGTTATTGCTTCCCTATAATCCTGAAGATAATATTCCTATCATATTTGTTCCCAAAAGATGGTTAAGGCATACTCCTTGGATTAACTACGATGATTACTTTGATAAAGCTTATATTAAAGAGGGGGAAGAAGAAGAAGTTGATAAGCCAAAAGTATTGGAATATAACAGATATAACTATGATATGATATCAGCTTATATTTCAGCGAAGGAACGCAGTCAGGCAGATTGTAAAAATGATCCTTTGTTTAAGCAAATACCAGTTATTTCTGCAAAAAAATGCTTAAATCAAATTGTAAAACTTCCTTCTGGGAAAACAGACAATGCGGATAAAAAATTTGAAGATAATTGTACAAAATTATTTGCGTCCCTATTATATCCGCATCTTGATTTTGCACAGGCACAAAGTAGAATTGATTCAGGAACACAAATAAGGGATTTAATATTTTATAATAATTGTTCGTTTCCATTATTAAAAGAGTTGTATGATAAATATGATTGCAAACAAATTGTTTTTGAAATGAAAAATGTCAATGAGGTAGGCAGAGAGCATATTAATCAGCTTAATCGCTATCTCTCCGAGCAATTTGGGCGTTTTGGAATTGTTATAGCTAGAAATCCTCTGAAGAAAAATATAATGAGGAATACTATTGATTTGTGGAGTGGCCAGAGAAAATGTATTTTATGTCTTAATGATGAAGATATAAAATTAATGGTAGATGTATATGAAAATAAGCAGCGAGACCCAATGGAAATTATAAATAAAAAATATGTAGAGTTTATAAGGCTATGTCCAGCATAGAAAGAGAGGTTAAATAAGTGAAAAAAGAAAACATTGAAAGGTTTGAGAAATTGCATATTCAAATAAAAGATATTTATGAAGAATTAAGTTTACTATCAAAAAAATCCCCAGATGGTGCAATTAATAAGTTTAAGTTAAAGTTTATCAATCAATTAATTGAGGACTCAAACTCATTTTTAGGAGATCGTTATAAACCTTTTGTAGATTTTGAAAGATTTCAAGAAGATGACATACCATTTAATAGTGATGTCGTTTTAATTGTGTCACAATATATTAAATGCTTAGAGAAATATAAATTTGATAATATTGAACGCAAGTCAGGAAGTTGGTATTGGGTTCTTTCAGAAGGTGACGAAAAAATAGAAACTTCCAGACCTATATCAGCATTTACAATTTAGGGGGAATTGTGATAAATAAAATTAACCAAGATGCAGTAACTCAGTATGAACTATTATTTCCATTGCTTACGGGTATATATAAAGAGATGCAAGAGTTATCAAAGAAAAAACCAGATACACCATTGAATACATTTAAAGTGAAATCTATAAATCGGATTTTAGAACCCACAAAAGAGTTGTTAAAAGAAGAAAATATGTATCCTTTTCTCGATATTCTTGATGTAGATGATATACCAACAAATAGCGACGTAATACTAATATTAAGTCAATATATTAAGTCGATGAATATATTTCATGATAAATATTATGGTTACGACTCAAACGAGGGAGATTATATATGGAAAATAAGATAATTACTTAATCAACTTAATATAGGAGACGAATATAAAACGGCATTAAAATCATACTTAAAAAATTATCAAAGTTGGAAATTAGAAATTATTATGAACTTTGATAATATATAAAAAGTTTGTGGGGACATGTTTGAAAATTGTAGTATCGTTGAGAGTTGCCATAGGGTAGCTCTTTTTTTATGCCATAAAGGAGGTATCATTCATGGCAACAACCCGTTTAATTTCCATGCACAAAAACAATGGAAAGTCCATAGCTAACTGCCTTGCAGACCGTATAGATTATGCATTAAATCCTGACAAAACCAATGATGGTGAATACGTTAGTTCCTATGAATGCGACCCTAAAACAGTACTAGGAGAATTCTTTTTATCCAAGCGAATCTATTCTAATATTACAGGTAGAAAGCAAGCAAATGATGTAATAGCTTATCAAATACGGCAGTCTTTTAAACCGGGTGAAGTTACACCAGAGCTTGCAAACAAAATTGGTTATGAATTAGCCTTAAAGTTTACCAAAGGAAATCATGGATTTATTGTGGCTACTCATATAGATAAATCTCATATCCATAATCATATTATATATAATTCTACCTCTTTAGACTGTACGAAAAAGTTTAGGGATTTCTTAGGTTCTGGAAAGGCTGTACGAAAAATATCTGACCGCCTTTGCCTTGAAAATGGACTGTCTATTATTGAAAATCCAAAGCGTGGAAAAAGCCATTATGGCAAATGGCTTGGAGATAAAAAACCTATTACTCATTCACAAAAATTACGAGATACTATAGATGAAATACTTTCAAAGAGGCCTTTAGATTTTGATGCTTTCTTATTACAAATAGAACAGGCAGGTTACTCTATTAAGCAAGGAAAATATCTTGCTTTTAAAAACAAAGATCAAAAGAAATTTATCCGTTTACGCTCTCTTGGAGAGGGTTATACAGAGGAAAAAGTCAAAGCAGCTATTAATGAGCAAAAAGTTTTTGCTAATAGAAAAAGAGCAATTGAAAAATCTCAATCTCCTGTTAATCTATTAGTGGATATACAAGCAAAATTACAAGTAGGAAAAGGTGCTGGATATGAGCGGTGGGTAAAAGTTTTTAACCTAAAGCAGATGGCACAGACCATGAATTACTTAACTGAAAATAACTTGCTTGAATATGAGAATTTGGAGAAAAAAGCTCAAACTATAACGGATAATTTTAATCATTTATCAGCTCAAATTAAAGCCACTGAAAAGCGTATGACAGAGATAGGTAATCTTAAAACTCACATCATAAACTATTCAAAAACTCGTGACATTTATACCGCTTATCGTAAAGCAGGATACTCTAAAAAATTCTATGAAGAACATACTTCAGACTTGCTTTTACACAAAGCAGCAAAGGCTGCTTTTGACGAATTAGAGGATAAGAAAATACCCACAGTAAAGGCTCTACAAAAGGAATATTCTGAACTGCTTTCTGAAAAGAAAAAAGCTTATGCAAAGTACCATTCTACAAAAAAAGAAATGAAAAACATATTGACTGCGAAGGCAAATGTTGACCAAATTTTAGGCGAGAATATAACAGAGAAAGAAAAAGAGAAAGAAAAAGAAAAACACAAAGAACAAAGGTAATCTTGATTATGATTTTTAGCTCCCAAAGGGAGCGTAGCCGCACAATTTATTGTGTGTTCAGAGGGGATTGGGGAACTCCCCAACAAGCAGATTTGCCCAAAATCGCAAGGTGTGTACCACCTTGCCCTGCTTGCCACTTTTATCAGGAATTCTGGATTTAGTTATCCTTACTGTTGTGAAAACAGGTTAAAACATAGCCATTTGAAAAGGTTAAAATCAGGATAACTTTTTACATGAAACATAGTGGATACAGTCATATTTCACTATCATGTTTACAAAAGTCGGTATAACATGATTACTTTAATCCATATAATCGTTTTAACACCTCATCGCCATTCACATCGAATTGAGGATTGGTAGATTTATTATTCAATGGATTTTGCAAAGAAGTGGCTTTTTCAATGGGTTTACGCTTAAGTTCTGTGTCTGCATTGGCCTGGATTTATCCCGCTAAATCTATTATTATCTCCACAATGCTGATAAAATAGAATTTTTTGTGATGTTATCCTGACTTTTTGAAGATAAAAATTAATATTTCATCTGAACTATCCTGATTTGTTTAAAAATCTATCCCGATTTTTGCTACTCTAAATGGCTAAATTTCTACTCATTCTAAGACTTATCGGGATAACTCTAAAGTCAGGATAACCACAAGCCACAAGTATCAGAAATTCCTGATAACCAATTTTAAAAAATGTTTTAATTTCTTGTCCCTATTTTCTTTTTATAGTACATATAAGGGTAAGAATGTAATAATATTTTTTTGAAAGAGGGTGATTCCGATGGACTATTTATACGTATCATGAATCATGAAATTGGAATAAGTAGTTAATAACAAATGAATTAACAAAAGAGGATATTATGATTGACATTATGTAAGGAGGAGAGAATTTATGTCAGATAAAGTTAGGGTATCCATCCCCAGACACAATTCCAGAAGAATTAATAGATGAAACTTTCAATGGTTATATGTCGATACAAAACTGGCAAAATGAATTGGTTAGACAAGTAAATTCTTTTGAAGTACTAAAAGAATCTTCTGTTTCAAAAGGTTACGATAAAATTCACAAACGAGATCGGAAGAGCACACGTCTGAACTCCATTCACAAACGGTGAATAACATTAAGTGCTTCTAATAAAGTATCATTAAATGGATGTTGTACACCTGGATATCAAAGGTTATATGTCAAAACTAACGGTGACCTTCTACCATTTGAAAGGGTTGGCTATAGCCCAACTATTGGGAATATTCTTACTGGCATTGATTTGGATGCAATATAAAAAAAGCCTTTAATTATATGGGCGGGAAATATTTATCTATGTGCTAATGGTCAATACTACTTTAGGGAAAGGAGGTCGTGTATGTCCTATTATAACTATTGTCCACCATAGAATTATAATTATTAACAAAATTGCTTTGCTTAGTTGTGCAATAATCAAGCTTAGCATAAAAACACCTTAGTGTTTTGCATAAAGATAATTAATCCTCAACTAATGAAAAAAATTAAAAAGGAGAAAAGCACAATGAAAAAATTTACTTTTTTATTACTTTTATTTATAATAGTACTATGTTCGTTTAATTTTGCATATGCTGCACAAGATAGTGGGCTAATTACTTTTTACTTAGATGATGGTATTTTATCTATAGATAAAGCATCAATTAGTAAAGAGTCTATAATGGAAATCTCTTATTATGATAGCAAAACTAAGCTGTTTGAAGATACCATATCAAAATTTAATCAAATGGAAGTAGATGATGGCGATTATTTAGTATCAATTACAGATTATTCCGATGATTTGGTTATATTATATCATGGTATAATGACGATAAAAGACAATGAAATACTGTTAACTATGGATTCGTATAATGCACCCTTAGAAAATTTGACGCTAACAGAAGGTGTTATCCCTATGGCTGTAGTATATGAAACTGAACCGAATAATACCATGGCTACAGCAATGACTATTAATGACGACGATGATTTATATGGTCGTATATATGATTCAACAGATGTAGATTGGTATAAAGTAAAATTTCCGTTTGCAGGTAAAGCAAATATATGGTTAGGGAATATTCCTAGCGGCAAAGATTACGATCTTGAGTTTTACAATAGCTCTGGTACTAAAATAGGCAGTTCAACAACTACCAATTCACAAGAATTGATAAAAATCAATGTTTCTGCAAATGTATGGTACTATATAAAGGTTTATGGATATAATGGCTCACATGACACATCTAATTATTGGTTAAGAGCAAAGGTGCATCCAGATTATGGTGCTATGGGATGGGGTTATTTCTTTTCTAACACATCAATAAATAGAATTTCTTCACCATTTGGACCAAGGAGCGGCGGTTTTCACAATGGATTTGATATTGCTCAAAGCGGAATTGAAGGTACTTCAATATTAAGTGTAAGTTCAGGTACAGTTGCTCGTATATATCTTAATGTTCCAAAACCCCAGCCTAATTGGAGTATGGGATATGCTATTTCTATAAAGTCAAATAATAAGGATCCGGTGACAGGATATTACTTACACCATCTTTATATGCATATGAAAGAGACACCTATTCCAAGTGCTGTTGGAAACTCTGTTTCTAAAGGTGAAAAAATAGGCTTAGTAGGTAACACCGGAGAATCATCTGGTGCACACTTACATTTTCAAGTAACTAAGAATGGTGCAGCATGGGCTGATGGAGAAGCGAATAATGTAAATCCAGTATTATTTTGGCCACATATTTTTACTCAACCAAATTCTTTAGTTGAATCAAATCTATCTTCGAAATACGAAGTTGAAGATGTGCTAATACCAATGGAATTTGCAGACTATGTAGGTCTTGAAAAAATAACCGAATGGATACTTGTAGAAAAAAAGGCGGACACTATTCAGTTTAAATTTGATATAAATGAATTCAGAGAATATTTCCATATTACAGATGATAAATTTACAGAATTAATTGAAAACAATAATCTTGACGATATGTATGATGTTAAACAAATAATAAATGAAAAAAGTATTTTATAGAACATAATACAAATGTAGGAGGATAATATGGTAAAGTATATATATGTTATTTATCTATGTGCATTAATGCTGGTATTTCAAGGATGTGATACAACAAAAGAAAGGAATTCACAAGATATACAACAAGATATAAAGTTGGATATGTATACACTTGATCTTCAAGATGATGTCTACTTCCTAATGGGAATGGATTATACATTATTTAAGAAAATTTTAGATGATAATGCGGTTGATATATATGAACAAGACCTTGAAAAAAGGATGAGTGAACACTATTATCAGCTAAAGAATGGTGTTGGTGTAAATATTAGTTATGATCATGTAACTTCTGTTGGAACTTTTTATAATGAGGATTCCTTAGAATATATGATGCCATCTATATTAGGAGTAAACGGAAATGATGATTATAAATCTGTCATAGATAAATTAGGAACACCCTACTATGATGACCCTAACTCAAATCCTCCTTCCGTTGTTTATTTAGTTCGTTATCAGACATACGTAAAAATTTTCTTTAATATTAATACTGGAAAAGTAGCATATATTTCGTGTTTTCAAGAATAAGAGGATATTGAAGATGTTGTTGTGTGTACGTTTTTTAACTAACAAAATCATTATAACTTAAGTCTTTATTTTTAATTTAGTCAGACAAGAAAAAGGTGATATTCTCTAATTTGAGAGAACTTGTCCCTTTTTAGTCAGCTTGCCATATATATGCCTGTGAGCCCTTAAAAATAAATTCTTCTATATAAGCATTTTCAGTATCATAATATGATTTATTTTCTCCTGATACTATAGATAATTTTATATCAAATTCCTTATTGTTATATACTGTCTTAAGTAATTCATCTTCAAGATTGTAGGCTTCATCCTTATGCGAATCCTGGTAAAAATTATCTATAGCTTCCTCATATATATACTTCCTGCCCTTTCATATAATATTTATATTATCGTTCTTCAATATTATAACGCAGTAAGGCTCTATTTCGGGAAATGGCAAATTAGAAGTATTTTCTATATTTTTAGATATGTTTAAAAATATTTGTGCTACAGCATCTTCTGCTCAAATTGGTTATTCAGCATACCAAAGAAATATTATAGAACTTAGCATTCATTTTTGAAAAATCTTGTTGATTAATTCCTTTTGTTCTTCTGCTGTTATATTTAAAAAATAATTATCAAAACGATACATCCTCTTAACCGACAATATACTTTTTAATATTCGTTATTTATATCGACTGCTTTATATGTAAGTTTAAACTAATAACCTTAACATCAAAAAACATCCTTGGGTTCTGTCTCAAAGATGCTTTTTTTACTTTATTTAATGGCAAACAAAACATCCCTCTGCTGTCTCTGCCTTCCTCGCCTTTGCCTATTATTGGGAACCTTGTCTTTATTTATTATTTAAAAATCCTTGACTATACATATCTCCGATACCTCTTGAATTAGAAAAGTAAAAGTGAAGGTATCTGTTTTCAGCAATCTGATATATCCTATAATAATATATTTGTGGATATTCATCTTCTTCATTAACACGGCGATAGTTTAAGGTATATGGTACATATTCATTTTCTGAAATATATTCCTCGAAATCTACCTTCGGAAAATCAGTTAATGTAATTAGATCATCAAAAATATTGTTCGTAGAATCTGTAATAGTCATTTTAAACTCATCCCATGAATCTAAAGGATATCTGGGACAATAGATTGCAATATGGTTTTTTGGATAACACCCTAATAACTCACTATATATAGCATAATATAAAGAATTACGATCTAAATCCACTCTCCATAAATCACCATCTCTGTCAAGGGAAGCTAAATAACTGTTACACATAACATCCAAATCTTCGGAAGTAGGAATGGTAGTAAAACTCAATACTAAGACGGAACAATAACCCAAATAACCATCAGGATAAATTTCCCCTTGTAAAAACAAATATTCCGTATCAGATATTTTATATACCCTATTCCCATTACTTCGTATAATATTTTCCGCATCATAAGTACCGAGCTTCTCTGCTTTCAATGCTAATTCTACAAAGGAGGATGGAGGCAGCCCGGGAAAATTAGATAAATTATCCCAAGGGATAATTGAAAACGAAGTATCTATATTAAACTCTAAATATTCAGGAATAGAAATAAAATAGGCACCTGCATGGTATATTTCGTCAAGAGGCGACAATTTCAAAGTGGACCAATTCAAATTATAAAAAGTATAAGAATTGCCTGCCAATTTTCTCACTGAATCCTCAACTATACTGTAGGTTGGGGGAATATCCGTGTTAATTACAATAGGCTCAAATGGCTCTTCCGAATTTTCGTCAGAATCATCATTATCTGTAATAATCTCTTTGTTTGTATTGTCATCTTCTGCAACATTATTATCAGCATCGTTATTGTCAGTATCTTTAATTTTATTGTTAATACTGCAAGCTGTCAAAGCCGATATAAGTAATATAATCAATATATAAATAATTTTAAATTATTGATTTAGGTAGAAATTGTTATTGGCATGGTTATACCTATTATCTGTGATACCGGGTATGTGTTTGACGCATTTATCGTAAATTCCTGATAAACTACGAAAAGTTTAAAAACTTGTCAAAACTTGTCCCTTTTTTGCAGTTCGAATACATATATATAATGAAAGCACATATCAACTATGTGCTAAAGACACACATATTCGAATAGTGTTCAAGAAAAGAAAGGAAGTGATCAATGGAATAAAAATATTTAATCATTATTTCAGTTATTTGTATTTGTTGGTATTGGGATGGGAGTACATTTATTTAGAAAAGCAAAATATTACCTCTATCAATCCTACAGTTCGCATTTTTTAGTATTTAGATTTATATTGAAAAGATGCGATACCAATGAAAATTAAAATGGTGGCAACTTTTCTCTTAATAGGAATGATATTTATAAACCAAAATATTCCTGTATTTGCAGAAACATTGCCAAAAAAATGTGGTTCAAGGTGTAGGTATAATTAACGGAGTCTCTATTACTTCAAACATATCTGCAACATTAACATTAGAGTACAAGGGTCTCTTTGGATAGTCACTTGAGAACTCTTGGAGCATAAGTTCAAAAGAAGAATCGATATCGCTTTTTGCAACGAATGCTGTCGCAAGAGGATATATATATATAGCCTTAGTTTAACTTCAAAAGTGACAACGAATGGGGTAACAGAAACAGTGAATATCTCTGTAGAAGGAAGAAATTAGAATGGAGTGAATATCAATAGGTATATATTAAATACGAAATGAGACAATTTACACAGCAAAATCGATTTTTAAGACGATTTTAAAAAGATAATGCAAAAATTATTGTGATATTGCATATGAATTTTTAGTGAAATTTTGATACTACATATGACAAAGGAGGATTATGAATATGGGTGGAATAATTTTTCATGAAAAGAAAGCAACTTTTACTGATGGATATAAGGCATGGGGCGATGTCACTCTGCCAACTAATAGCGTTATGCTGGGAAGCGGAACACCTACTTTTGTTTCGTATGCTATGTTTGGATGTCATAATAGTGCTGGTAACTTTGATGCGGGTATCCAAGTCTATGGTGGCGGAAAATATAAGCTTATTCTTAATGGTGGAACGGCATTAGAACCAAAATCGGGTGGATCAACGTGGTATGAGACAAGCGCATTTAGCGCTAGTGGCACTTCAACTCTGACGGTTGAGCTTATTTATTTGACGAGCACTACAGGAAAGGTTACCGTCAGTGGTTTTGGTAAATCATTGTCTGCGAATTTTGCTACAGGTATGTGGCAAAACAAATTTCAAAATGGAGTTAAGTTCTGGAAAGAGATGACTATCGCATCGAGTTTGACTACCTTTACTGATTTGTGGTCATCAAGTAATATAACAAACACGCAAACTGTCTATATGGGTGATTTAACATTTAAGGAAGTAAAATTGTTGAGACATTCAGGTGGAACAACGCAGTATAGTTTGGATTCCAACAGTACGACAACTACTGGAACCCCAAAGCTTGATCCATACACTTCAGGTTCTATGCCTACTTGGCAGCAAATGAGATACGGAGGTACACCAACTTCGGGATCAACAAACTTGTTCAGTCTTGACTGTAGACCATTATAATTATATAATTAATTATAAATTTCAGTAATTTGTCCAAGAAGCCTTGACTGCTTAAATTTATGCGGTCAAGACTTTAAGGCTTGTGTTGAATCAGCATCACAGAAATATAAATTTTGTTTTAAAAGGAGGTTTTTATGTTAGATTTGAAAAAAATATTTAGATCAGTAATAACACTTATGCTTATTTCGCTTGTCTTTACGCCTATGGTTACATTTGCACAAACTGAGGGACAAACGCTCGTTAAGGAATCTGGACTCTCAGTAAAATGGATTGAACCAAAAATGAGCTATAAAAGTATTGACACTAATTATCTATTTAGCGAAGGGCTTGGCGTGATTCAGGTTACCTTGGATGACAATACTTTTAAATATGGAATCGTGGATGAGGTAGGCGAAATGGTAACATCTATCATATACGACGAGACAGGATGGTTTTCAGATGGATTATGTTATGTCCGAACAGACAGCAAAAAAATATTTATTGACAAAGCAGGTAAGGAGATACTTGACGTAAGCGATTATGATCATGTTCAGGCTTTCCATAATGGATTTGCCCAAACTGAAACAAACGGGAAATTCGGTCTGATTAATAAATTAGGGCATGAGATACTGCCTTGCAATTATGATGCGGTCTTTAACAATGAGAGTAGTTTAATCTGGGCACGCAAAAATGGCTTATACGGTTTTTTTGACAATTCTGGCAAAGAAATAAGTGGGATGATATATAGCAATATAGGGGTTCATGGAATCAATGACTTTGAAAAATTGATGGTTGTTGAAAAAGATGGGAAATTTGGAGTAGTAAACAACCAAGCAGCTGTGGTGATTCCTATTATATATGAAAACGCCATTGTTTGTGATAACGAAATTATTGCATTGTCTGAAGACGGCAAATGGGGATATGTAAATATCAAGGCTGAAAACATTACTCCGTTTATATTTGATTATCCTGGAAAGTTCAGTGAAAACCTTGCACCTGTGTTTGTTAACGGAAAGTACGGCTATGTAGATAAACAAGGCGAGATAGTGATCCCATATCAATATGATTCCGCATCAAATTTTTATAAGGGTATGGCCAATGTTACCGAAATTATAGATGGTGAGTATAATTATTACATTATAGACAAAACTGGTAAAAAGCTTACTGAGCATAAAAATTATCCCGTTAAGAGGCAGGGTGATGCATTAATAGCCCAACATGAACCTGACAGAGGATTAGTTGAATGGTTTGGTGCCCCAAGTTACATGGAGGCTATTTTGGATGGTGAAGGTAACAGGCTGACGGATTTTTCATATACAAATATTTCAGAATTTAAAGAAGGCGTTGCTGTTGCCATGCAATACGGAACATCGCTATATGGGATGATAAATAGATACGGGGAAGAGGTTGTTCCATTTATATTTGATAGTATAGAAATGATCAATAAAGATTCGTGCATAGTAAAAATACGTGACTACAACGGCAGCAATGGCAGACTTGGCATTCTCACACTTCCCGCTGATGCTGCAACGAGGAAGCCGTCTTTTGAAAGACCCATCACCGTATATCTTGACGGTCTTGACCTTTATTTTGATGCTGAACCGAAGATAGTAAACGACAGAACTATGGTTCCTATGAGAAAGATATTTGAAGCTTTAGGTTCAGATGTATCTTGGGATAATCAATCAAGAAAAGTCACTGCAATTAAGGGAAATACTAAAATTGAACTAAGCATAGGGAGTAATGCCGCTTTTATCAATGGTGAGGCTGTTACGCTGGATGCATCTGCAATAATTGAAAACAATCGTACGCTCGTTCCACTCCGATTTGTCTCTGAAGCACTTGATTGCGAGGTTAAGTGGGATGCTGATATCAGAAGGGTATCAATTACATCAGATAATATGCCTTTATAAGGCTAATGATGGATATAGGGATTATAAAAGTTGAAGTAAATTGTGAATATATTAAACCTTATGGTAATGATAATCAGTAAAGTATTTATAATAGTCCATTCATTATATATAATAAACAATCAAAAGGGAATAATTTTTTTCATTATCATGACAAGACATCAGCACTCATCTAAAATATGATGAACACTGATGTTTTCTTTGAATTTAATGTAGTTATATTATTTTGCTACAACTATGTTCGTAAGTATTTCCCGCGAATCTCCGTCTCCATTTTTACCCGCCCAAACTGTTACATAAGCCCTATATGAAGATCCTTTTGTTCCAGAATAATCGACACTGGAAGCATAAAAAGTCTTATCATTGACAAGCATATTGGAATAATTTGTATGGCTAAACGTTTTTACAGTTTTCCATGTTGAGGATGCATCAGATTTTTGCTGCAAGCGTATGCTTAATGCACCAACTTCATCCATCTTCCCAGTAGCTGTTATATCAAACCATATTGAAAGATCTCCATCCCCTTCAGGATAAATATAAGCATAATACCGATCCAAATATTCACTTGCTTGAATGCTAAAATCTGCGGCAAAAGCAGATGAAACGGTGCAAAGAATTAATGTTAAAACAATAGAAATTGTTCTTTGTGTTTTCCTTTTCATTGTTACCTCCCATAAATTGAATCAATTATTTTTTCAGCTTCTTCAACTGAAAAATTTCCAGTGATGGAACATTCGTAATTGCCTGTCATCCATACCACTTTTGTTCTCTCTAAGTTTGTCATAATGTAATGTTCAATACCATCAGCATTATATTTGATAACGTTGCTACTGTCTTTTTCATATGTGCTGGCAGACGGAACTGCTAATGAAATTATAGTAACTAAAATTTCATCGTCCTTATTTGAGTAAATTGAATTAACAATTGTACGAAGTGGACTTTCTGCAACATCAACGCTTTTAAATGAATACCCTTCTGGTAGCCACTTAGGAGCAACTTTAGTGTTTATATTATACTTATCAAGGGTTTTCTGCAAATCATCCGGTGATTGTGTATTGATAATCACATTTGAAAAACTAAAAGTATCTTTTGTCCACTTTGCGACAGCTTCCCATATATCAAAACCCAATGCGTTTGCAGTTACGGTCCCAACGAATAACATTACAGTTATGATTGCTACTATGCAAGCAGTTCTCAATTGTAGTCTGCTTTTTCGTGATGTTGAGGAGTTATATAAAGGTATTTGTTTGATGCCTGTTTCATCTTTAATATCTTCATCATCATAAAGAGATTTATCATTTTCAAGATAAGGTAAATAATTTTCACTAAATGATGTCCATGCAGTGTGAATGTCAGTAAATTTTCCTGTTGGTTGTTCTTTTTCTCGCTTTGCAATCACCTCCATAATATATAAAATAGTATCCATGTCAGAATCCTTATCATTTTGTAATTGAGAGTCTGCACGGAGAATTTCTTCCAGAACTTCTGTGCTCATGTTGTCATATATTGAGTACTTTTGATGATTATTTTCGTTAGATTCAGACATCAACATAACTCCTTTCTTTTGATATATGTACCCGTATAAGGTTTTGGGGACATTTGAAATCATTTATTTTTTTCAAGATGACCTTTCAATTTTTTCTTTGCACGTTGCACACGTTTTTTACATGCTTCTACTGATATACCAAGTTCTTGTACTGCCTCTAACATTGTATATTTGTCTAAAGCAATCCTTTTAAGTAATTTATATTCTGAACTATCGACTATATCAGAATAAAGAAGGTCAATATCTGATGTATCTGAATCCTTTACATCAATGTTTTCATCAAAGTCAAAGGAAGATATTATCATGTTAGTGAGGCGTGCCCTGCTACGAATCATATTCTTAATAACATATTTTAGAGTATTAAATAGCCATCCATTTGGATTTTCGCTAGATTTAATATCGTCAACTTTTGCACAAGCAATTCTGAATGTATCTTGAACCGCTTCTTCAGCCAGTGAATCGTTACTCAATGCATTTAGAGCATAAGTAGATAAGGGATAATACATTTCTTTATATAATTTTTCGATAAACCTTTGTTGATTATCATCAAGCCCCATTTTTACACCACCCCCCTGATTGATGGTTTTTGCTATATGTTTTTAGTATCAGTATCTGAAAATTCAGCAGTACAGACTCTAATCACTTTTTCCATGGAAATTATAAAAGATTCGGGTTTATTATTCAAGAGCACTTCTATATTTCTTATGTGATTTCTCGTATTATTCTCATATAAAATAAAGTCAACACTTACTTCTAATGCATCGGATAGATCTCTTAAAGTCTTAATACTCATAGACTTTTTGCTACGCTCCAAGTTGGCATAAAATGAGGTGCTTATACCTACTTTTTCTGCCAGTTGTTCTTGAGTAAGATTCTGCTTTAAACGATATTTTCTTATATTATTGCCAATAAGAAGTGCTAATTCTTCTTTGCTTATTTTAACACACATCCCTTCTAATTCCCAATAGAATAATTATATATTCCATTAGAGAATATAAGAATAATCCAGTGGGATGTATTTATATTTCCAATAGAAACAATGCTTTGCAATGTAATATTTTGTCCCAATTTTTACTTCTCTCAACATAATTATATTAGATACAAGCTACATTATTTGCTGGATGAAAAGGAAATACATATTAAAGTAGCGGATTTAATTAGATTAAAGGGATGATTTCCATGAAAGATAGGTTAATTCGATGTGATCATATATTGTTTTCAAGCTTTCAAATTTATAAAAAAAGTAGTGGTTCCCAATACCCGGCTGACATTTGTTCAATCGGGTATTTTTGTGCCTTTTTTTAATTTTTTTCAAAAAGTTTCTAAAAAGTTTGGCAGTTTTGCAATTCTCACCGTAATAGTGGCGAAAGGGGAACAGCGGAGTCACCACCCGAAAGGGGGTGAGAATGTGAAATCTAACAACCACGAGCAAGACAAGCGACATGCCTTTGATAGCTTTTGCAAAAAGGTACTGAAACATGAGGCAAGGGATTATTACGATGAACTGAAACGTCAGCGTGATAAAGAAGTATCCTTTTCCGAGTTGTCTGCAAAAGAAATCGATCAGCTTTATACAGAGGATAAATACTTTGTTACCGAGCAGATTTTTAATGTTTTAGGTCTTGATGTCATTGTTACAGATGATGTTATTGCAGGTGCATTACAAGGCTTGCCAGAACGCAAGCGTGACATTATCTTGCTTTCCTATTTTCTTGAATTGTCTGACCGAGAAATCGGGGACAAGCTGAATATGCTACGTTCTACTGTTCAGTACCAAAGAACGAGTACCCTACAGAAGTTAAAAAAATTTATGGAGGTAGATATCTATGAGCAACAAGAAA